>WBZO01001056.1_pt1 | contig 47649 bp, 34 predicted proteins | sample 5204261 | NCBI WGS metagenome assembly WBZO01 (sample SAMN12412400, study PRJNA552823) | activated sludge metagenome | isolation source: activated sludge from anammox sidestream of wastewater treatment plant... | place: USA: North Carolina | collected 2017-09
AACACGCCAATAGAAAGGTTCTGAAATTGGCTTTACCTGTCAAAAAGAGACAGTGGATGGATGGACTATTTTCAAAAATAGATACAACACCGGATGTTTTTTATTTTTCTAATGCATAATCCGGGTTCAATGCATGTAATAATGCTTCCGAATCATCAAAACTGTTCTCAGCTTCAAGCCGGATGAGATGTATTTTGTCTTCGTCACACTTAAAAACACTAATCGATTGAAAATCACTATATTCTAGAAATTGAATCCTACTTAATGATTGTTCGAAGATAAAATCACTAAAAGTCTCAATTATGCTAATGGCCTTCATGGGCTCATCTCCTTTGATTTGCTGCCACCTATTTGCATCCACACCATTGACGATTAAAAACTTAATGAATTCATCACTTAAACCCTCTAATTCTTCGTCTGTCAACCTTCTAAATTTCATGCCCAAAATTTACACAAAACTATAAAAATACTTTGACTCCACCAATGAAGTCTTGCACTCGTCCACTTATAAAGGTGTACTCTAAGAAAGTAAAATCATCTTGGTGCAATATAATCCAAAAAATCGACAAAAAATCAAGGAATTACTTTTTCATTATAATCTATCATCATACATTTGTGTTACTATATCAGTAATTTATTATTTAAACATCAGCATGGTAGAGAATGGCATTCATATTGATATCAATATCTCCAAAGATAAAATCAATCAAATACTGACCGCTTTTTTGAATGGAAAAGAACATCACACCTTCACTTCTGAAAGTTACGACTTTACTATCACAAAATCCAGTATCGAAGATATATGCTTGCATTGTGCTAGCAAATCACTCATGGTAGAATTGCCCGTTGATTTCAAATTTTATAAAAAAGCCGGACTTTTCTCTGTTGATGGAGAAGGCAAGATTTATCTCAATGTAGAAATAGAATATAATATCGACGAGCAACTCAACTTCAGCACAAATAGCAAGTTACTGGATTACAAATGGCAAAAACCACCCATCATCCACCTAGGATCGCTCAATATTCCGGTAGAAATGCTAAGCCATATCATCATTCACTACATGGAACAAAGTGTACTCAATTCGCTAGACAAATACATCCATGACAAAGTAGATTTGAGATCGCTGATCATGAAAAAATGGAAGCAATATGCTGATAACTACAAGATTGTAAATAAACCTATCGTATATTTTAATGGTGAGCTCAAGAATATTATAACAGGGCCACTTAGATCTAACAAGTCACAGTTACATTTGGACATTTGGCTGGATGTAGGCATTAGAATTTCTGACACGCCTTCGATGCAAGAGGACAATTTTCAACCCAGATTCATATGGAAAGAAAAATACGAAAGTGCCAATAACCAAAAAGCAGTTGCTGAGTTTTCATACGAAGGTTTGGCACGCATGATCAAAAATGAGTTGAACGGCAAGGAACTCGGTGGCAAAACTTTTGATATTGAAAGCGTTTTCATTAGAAATGATGAAAAAATGGAAGTAACTGCAGATATACACGAACCCGTCAAAGGTCAATTAAAAATCTCTTTTATACCTGTGCTAGACAAAGAAAGTCAGAAAATAGATATTCAAGACCTTAAAACTGAAGTTGTTGCTGAAAACATTATTTATAAATTGACATCACCGCTCATTGAAAAAATCATTACATCTAGATTGCAGTCTATATTTCCACTCGATATCTCGATGTATATGGATCAGTTTGTGAAAAAAATTCCTACTTTTCAATTTTTTGAAAATAATATATCACTGATTCCTTCTATGACTAAAACTAAAATCGAAAATGCCAATTTTGGCACCTCTAGTTTGATTGTAGATATCATACTGGAAAATACCGAGCTGGATGTAGTCGTATAGATTATTGCGCCTGTTCTTTTTTTTGATTTCTTTTCCTATTAGCCTGCACTGCGAGTGAAGCATTGAGTTCAAATCCGACTAGAATAATAAAAGAATTAAACTGAATCCAGATCATCAACACTATCAGTGCTCCGATAGAACCGTATAACTGGTTATATCGACCAAAATTATTGATAAAATAACTAAATGCCAGTGATGTCAATAATGATAATATAGTTGCAACAATGGATCCGAGATTGATAAAATTCATCCTGCGATGCATAGATGGACCAATAGTATAAATAAGGCTTATACCGGTGTAAATCAAGAATACAGAAAATATCTTATTAGCCAGGCTACCTAGATATAGGACACCGTCATCCACATCAAATCGCTCCGACAAATAATTCAAAATATGACTTTCGACAACGACTGAAACTAAAGAAATAATCAATAATATGGACAAAATTAAGGTGAGTAAAATGGAAAGTAATCTCGATTTCCACCACGGCCTTGACTTAAAGGTGTCGTGGTAAGCCTTATCAAAACCTGACATCAACGTCAGCATCCCATTGGATGAAAATACCAATGCAAGGAAGGCACCCAAAGAAAGGAGACCGTCACGCTTAATTGATGTAATATCATAAATGATACTAAATATGTAATCATGAGCATTTTCAGGAATAACCCCTCTGAGTTGTTCGCTTAGGGTCGTCATATAATCATGAACGACCGGAAGCATAGGCAATAATGTGAAGAGGAATAAAATCAATGGGAATATGGATAAAAACAGGCTAAAAGCCACCGAATTGGCACGAGAAGTAAGGTTGTCTTTATGCGCTTCCTTAAGTACAAATGTCACCACTTCATATACCGTCACCTCCTTAAATACTGCAGGGCTATACCGCTTACTCCAGGCTAGTATCCTATTAATAATTGGAATTTTTTCCAGTATCTTGTTGATCTTTTCCTCAGTGTTACTCAAAATATGGCAATAATTTATCAGCCAAAAATGACGGACATGAGATATTTTTGTTGGTCTTCATGTCTATAAAAAATAGTTTGACCACAGCTTTGTGAATCAGCTGCATCTCCTGATTGAAAATATCGTTGATAAAGGTGATGATTCTTCCTGGACGATCTTCAATAGTAGTTCGGATAGTGAGCAACTCATCATACTTTGCCGGTAACATAAATCTGGATTCCACATGCGCTACTGGCATCATGATGTGGTGATGATCTTCCATCTCTTGATAAGTCAATCCCAGACTACGCATGGTCTCCACCCTGCCGATTTCATACAGAATAGCATAATTGCCATAATACAGATAACCCATCTTGTCTGTATCAGCGTATCTGACTCGCGATTGACAATCAAAACTATACACAAAAGGTAAATTTTAGATGGTAGTACGAACAATAGGGCAAGTCATACAATGTGAGCCACCTCTAGCCCGCGACAATTCATTGGATGGCAATGCAATAATTGTATTGGTCATCTCATCCGGATTGATCTTACCTGCTTCTACATCTCTGATAAAATCTCTGGCATGGATAATCGTATATCCTGCATCGACAAGTGCCATATCAGTTTTAGGATTACGGTCGTATGAGATGGCAATGCCCGGCCTTAACGCTACTAGATTACATCCATCTGTCCACTGCTCGCGTTCCTGGTAGGGACTCACACCATGTCCTGAAAAGATAAAGTTTGCGTTAGGGTTGATTTCATGCAGAAAGAAACTTTTGACAGAATCATAAACCGCTTCGCTCCCATCTTTTCTATACACGATGACATTAGAGCTGACTCCATCATAAATCGTCGGCTTATAACACACGATATCATTATGGTTGATGATAGTGAAAAGTGTATCGATATGCATACAAGAACGATCATTGGGAATATTGATCTGTGCTATATTGTTGACCAGACCTTTTTCAAATAAAACTTTCTTAACGCTTTCAATGGCATATTCAGTAGTACGCTCAGAACATCCTATAAATACAAAATCATCATTGACCATCATAACATCTCCGCCTTCGAGTGAAACAATTTCTCCTCTTTTTGACGGTGGAAACTTATCCAGATGATTAAGGTTAATGATCCTATCTTCCTTGCTGAGGTTCTTGAAAAAAGGATGTGCATAAAATATAAAACGCGCCAGAAGATTTTCTCTGTACCTGGCCATTTTAGCAGCCTTAGTTATGATGATGTGATCCTTGATAGTTACCGCGATATCTCTGGTAAAAATAAAATTAGGTATCGGATCAAAATAAATATGATCTTCATCTTGATGATACCCCGTAATGAGCAGTTTCATCAATGCATTAGCATCCAGTGACATGAAAAACTCCTTATTACTAGGCGGTAGCTCTTCATACTCTATGACTTTGTCTATAAGTTCTTCTTTAATCTCCGGGCTTGCATCTAGCCCTTCTTCAATCAGCCTTTCAGTATCTAGTACATTATCTTCGCCGATGACATATTGTAGTACACGTCTGAATACTTCGTGCTCTTCCTTCATTTGAGGCAAATGGACAATATCATCAAATAATAATTCAACGGCTTTCTTAGGTGAAATTCGGGCGATACCATCATCCGGACGGTGAATGATAACTTTTTTCAATGCGCCTATTTCAGAATTGACACTCAGCATATATTTACATTATTGGTTTTAATATCTTAATGTTGCAAAGTTATAAAAAATAAAGATATATCTATAATAGCTATAGAAAGACAACTTTATTACTTTCAAAAATGCAATGTATGGAGAACAATAAAAGCAAAAATGCCTAAAAGGCCAATGATGGTAGGACAATCACATTAATGCAACTGAGCGATATAAATCGGGATATGTAGAGGGAAAAAAGTTGGAGTACTACTTACCAAACTCAAATTTTTACTAAGGTCTTAATGATTCTGAGCTCGAGAACTAATTATACCCTGGTCAACGGCAATCTTCGGTTATTGGGATGACCTCTAGTGGCTCATTCTTTCTCGAAATTTTGGGTTGCAGTACTCCGTACCAGGATCTCAAAATAAAAAACTTCAAAACGTGTACGTCGTAAGACGATGCAAACATAAAATAAAACATATTATAAAAAAACATAATATGTAAATATTTTTAAATTTTTATTTTTGATATATTAAAATAAAATATGTTTTATAATGTAAAATTACATATAATACTGATTTCATATTCATTACACATATAATATATATTTATGTTTAATATATCCTTTTTGAAATTAGTTTCAATACATCCGTGAAAACCCTTGATTTTATCCCTATTATCTAACCTTGAGATTGATTAAAATGGAAAATTTCTATACACGGTATAAAATTGCTTTTCTGCTCCAAAACTTTCATTAAACGCTGCAATACCTTCGATAGACGAACCTTCAAAATCTAGTTTCTTTTCTTTTCCAGAATACCAACGAATCACCTCACTAATCATCCATGCAAAACCACCCTTAGGCTCAGTTGCCTTGTTACGAGCCGAAAACATCAAAATAAGTCTTTCATGAGCATCTATTAAAATACTCACAGCCAAAGGTTTATTCGATGCATCTTGCAGTTCAAATCCAACCAATCTACCCTGATTTTGAATCATCTTAAGATAATACCTGGTCAATTCTTCATCCATTAATCCTGCTATCTGCTGATAATCCTGCTTAAAAAGACTAAAAAACAAGTCAATTTCCGCTGACTGAACCAGCTGTAGGCCTGTACCTTGATGTCTGCGCAGGTCTTTCTTTCGATCTCTTTTAAAAGCGGAAGACAATGTGTTGAAATCAGGTCTTAAATCCAGCAAATGATTTACTTTCAAAGTGCCCTTCGGTTGGAACGCCGTAGTATTATCTTCATTAAAATGATAAGATCGTACTCGATATTGATGAAGTTGTTTTTCAAAGATTCTGAATAACTCCTCATCCATATCCTGATTATAAAAAACCCCGAGCTGCTGGCAATACATCGGTTGAGCCACCCATTTTATGCCGAATTTATACTGGAGTGGTATCGGCATCACAACTTCATAATCCCCGTAAACGATACATTCCCAGTTTCCTCCCGTGACAACATCCATGTACCAGTACTCTGCATAAATGCGATGGTTTTGAGCCTTAGCCAGTGTTTGTGTATATTTGTCTGTGTCTAAAACACGCCTCTTAATTTTCCTAATCATATTACACACAAAAATAAATAAAACTCACATTGCTAGTTAAACAATCGCTGAAAGAAGTATGATACAACCTTTTCGTCTCTTTAACCTATATTACTCATTAGTCTTTGGTGCGAAGGGAAATAATACAAAATAGCTATGAGGCTCGGAGTTTTTATTCGGCAGTCATTGTTTTACTATGTCGAGGACAGAAATACGAGTACCGACATAGAAATGAAGTAGCATTTTCATGTAGTCAATTCAAATGCGTAATTTGGGTTTAAAATAAATATATTTGCTAATTGACTACACTTATGTTTTGTGCTTCCGATTCTTTTATCATTTTTGTACTCATAATGCTTACTAGTATGCGCAACATTATCTATCTATTCAGCCTGATTACCACTGCGCCATTTATTTTCAGTTCGTGCAGTTCCATAAAACTTGGTAACAAAAGTAGTTTGAGCAGTGGTTACTACATAGCTCCGCATCATAAAAAAGTCTATGTAGATACGGATCAAAATGACGAAATCCATATATATGAGCAAGAAAATAGTAATGTCATGCAACTAGTCTCAACTTATGCAATACAATCAAACCATAATTCATCTTCAGCCTCCATTGTCCTAACAAAAAGTACCTTTGACTTCGATTTGATTACCATTCCTATAAAATTGAGGCCATCAGTACAAAATGTACCTGCACAGTTCAATAACAATCTGAATATGGCAGCATTTACGGGATATCGAAAAGACTTTCACAAGATTAGTTATAAGTCATCGCCATTGAATATCTATAAAAGAAAAATATCCAATTTTGGAATTGCAGCCGGTGTGGTTTCTGGTCTTTCAGGTACTTTTATCAACGAAACAACAACCTCTTTTAATCAACGCCTAGAATATGATGGTATTACCTGGATGTACGGTCTTAGTATGATTTGCGGATGGAATCAACTCACCTTCGGACTTACTACAGGAAGAGATGTCTTATTAGATCACAATCGATCCATTTGGGTTTACAACCACCAAACATGGTATGGACTCACCATAGGTCTTCATCTAAATTAAGATTTCATCAAGTAAGCCTTTTACTTACCCAAACAAGAGCTGCAGTAACCAGCAATCTAAAGGTCAGGGCATAAAATGTCTTTAATTCGTGCACACCTCCTTCCATGACATAAATAACAAATGCCATAAATGTAATGACTAAAATACTCAAAGCAATGAAGAGCATTTTTGTTGCATTTTGCTTTCTCCATAACTGATAAGCCGACAGTAAATAAAGCAACCCACAAGCCAGATTTGCTGATACTACAAATGGTACGTAATTACCATGTTTTTCAGCCATACCAAATAAATCGAATAGAATGGATACCGTCATAAAGGTCGTTACGGCTCCAAATACAATCAGAAAAAGAACAACGACAGTTCGTAAGGTATTATTCATGACTAGAAAATTTAGAACTATCTGAAAATCAAAGCGCTAAGTTCACCATTTTTAGCGACTTTTCAAATATTCTAATCATATATTTGACCACCATCATCTAATTTTTTACAATGAGATGATAAAAGACTCAAGGTCAATAATTACATCTTGTCAGCTTCCCAAGCATTAAGCTTCTCTGATGAGCTACCATCTTCTGAAAAGGTTTGAGCTACACCTTCTTTTCTCACTCCGGCATATACATTATCGTGCTCAAAATCATAAATCAGTATAAAATTAGTAGCAGCACAATTATGCGGCTCACATGCCCAAGCAATAAACTGCGACTGAGTAGCTTCCATAGGTGCTTCTGTACCCCAGGTTTTTTTCATGAATTGGAAGTTTTCATCACCGATAAGTGTATGAACTCTATCCATCAGTGGTGCAAACTCCAAAAAATTTACGTCTCTTGGGTACTTATTATGGAAAGTCCTAAGCGTATCCAGAACACTAGGCTGAGGCGCCTGAGTCATATCCATAGCTTCAGTAGTGGTTGTTTCATTCTCTTGACTAGGTACATCTGTTGCATTTTGCTTGCATGAAAAAAATAGCAAAGTAGCTACCCATAAAGAAAAAATTGTATAAAGTTTTGCTTGATGGAACATTGGTTTTGTCATTAGATGTAATTTAATTTGATGAATTATAAAAAACGCAAATATCTAATGTTCAACGGAAATATAGTTATAATTGTTATATAAATTTTCTATATTTTTTCGGCCAGACGTTAGTTTATCAAAGATTGAATATAAGCCAAAAATTTATCGGAGTTGTAATTAGACATGCCCTTATGAACCATTGCTAGCTTTCCTTTAGAATCAATAACAAAGGTAGTCGGAATGTTAGAGCTATGATACATAGGTGGCATATTAGTAACAAGAGAATATACTTCGAATTCATAACCTTTTCTTTCTCTAAACTGCACCGCCTTTTGGAAATCTTCATCTACGGAAATCATTACAAAAATCACATTGTCATTCTTTGTTTTCTCATAAAGCTTGTTGATGGCAGGCATTTCTGCTATGCATGGAGGACACCAGGTCGCCCAAATATTCATAAATATAACCTTGCCCTTTAAATCCTGCATATCGACCGTTTCTCCTTTAGAATTGCGCAGGCTGAAATTAAAATCAGCATCAGGCAGAGTGCTACTTTCTCTTTCAATCGATTCAGTATCAGGGTTGAGTAAGCCTGTGGCGAGAATGCCTCTTTGTAAAAATCCGAAAACTTCTGTATGTAAGCCTGTCAGATACAACACCATGATTACACCTAGAAATATGGCATATTCTCGTATTGTCTTTTTTGTTTTTTGTTCCATGAATACCATTTATATAATAAACCAATGTCCATAGATTAAAGTTGGAAGTAGGTAACTCAAGTAACAAAAAAGGCATTGGTTGATGTGTGCCAATGCCTCTTTGAAGTACTGTTTTTGAAACAAGTTCTCTTATCTAACCCATACATCATCAATTCTGTAGGATGTTGTATTGGCAGCTTGAGTACCTACATACTTAAATCCTATTCGAAGATTTTTGCCATAAGATTTTAAATTGACAGTACCTGAGTCTATCCATTCGTGATTTTCAGAGGATTGACCTGCCAAGTTCAATCCTGTAACTTGTTGCCACGAAGTTGTGGTAGGATCACCTGTATAATTTGTCGTGACCCAGATAGTCAGACCATCATGTCTCCATTCTTGCATAGCAGTACGTAGGCTAAAATCTGCTGCCTGATCAGTGTCAAATACAGGTGTCACTAACCAGCATTCCATGTCCGCAGGAGCTGTATTACCAAAAGCTGTCGCCTGAGCATACGTATTGCTATCACCACTAAAATATTTTGCCAGCCAACGTCTGTTGCCTTTAACTGCAACGTTATCCCATCCTGACAAGACTATATCTTCATTAGAGGTTTGAGATTCAAAATCTTGCTTAAAACCACCTCCGGATGCACCGCCTTTACACACACAATTTTCATCATACTGGTCATTGACAGTATTAGGATCGCCATCATCACAGGCCGCTCCCGGGTAAATAGCTGGATTTTCAGGAGCACAATCCTGGCCGTTCAAAACACCATCACCATCACAATCAGCATTTGGATCATTCACATCACAAGGGCCACCACCTGATACATCTCCTAGATTTCGTATGCTTAGCTGTTTTCCATTAAAATTACCCACTATACCAGTTACCGTCACATTTCCGGAAGGAATACTAGATGATGCAAAGGTTGCCGATGAGCTAGTGTAAAGCTGGACTTCGCCAGTAGCATCTTTAAGTTGAATCTTGCTACTATATACCGCACCTCCGGTCAAGGTAGCATTGGCAATTCTGATGAGTGTGGATTCGTGTACCTTCAGATCGATCTGTCCTACCGTCAATACTTTGGGGGCAACTGTTTTACCGGTGGCTATAGGTTCTACGTTAGTATTATTAACATTTTGAACCTGTAACAAACCATTAAAACTTGACAATACACCACCGTTAAGATTGATTTTCACCTCTGATCCAAGTGGAACATTAATCGGACTGGTAAATCTAACCAGAATACCATAGTCTCCATCCTGAACCACCATATTCTGGCCGTTTATATTTTTGTTCTCTACATCAGAGATGACTATTCCTTGTATATATTCGCCTGATAATGTGATATCTGCACCTTTATATTTTGCTCTAAGCGACTCAATAGATATTTTATCACCTGATCCTCCTCCTGTTCCATCACATCTCGGACCGGTAAAGGACAAATCACTTGGGTCACGTATGAAAAGTTGAGCAGCATTTCTAAACCAGCTGTAAACACAAACAATCTTTCCATTGCCTAGAGGAACTTTTTGACTTGCAAAATCTGCATAGCCGCTATTTCTTAAAACCAATTTTTGATTTTGGCAGTTTTTCAAATTGTGATTCACTGATTGTGGATTATCCGGATTAGCATCTGCAAAAGTAGTATTAGCTGTTGCTGACTCAAATTCCATTCCATCCAGCTCAATCAGCGTATTAAAATCATTACTACTTAATTCTGATATTTTTTTTGGTCTGGCTGTCACAGCAGCAGTACGTCCAGAACGGATCATTACTGATCGGATCAAACCTGCAGGAATCCTTCCTACTGAAGAACCGGAATTCACGCCTAGTGTTGGCAATCCTTCATAATATCCTACTGCCAGATCTTTTAGCGCCACATATACCACTTGACCTACAGGATAAAGCGCATTGAGCTCATTTTCGTCGATACTTACAGCAATGCCCTTCTCACCATGCATATCATGTAAGATGATGGTTTTATAAAAATTGCCAGACTTATCGTCCGCAACCACCAGACCCTCCAGATATTTGTCTTCATTGACATTGTTGATCTTGCCTACTTCAATTTTAGCAAGCAGGTCGTCAAAAGTCATAATCTGGTCAGCCTTAATTTCAGGTATATTGCTCGGTGGTGAATCAAAATCACCCTTCAAACATCCTGAAACAAAAAAAGTGCTCAGCATCAAAGCTGAAAGTAAAAAAACATTAAACTTAAATGATTTCATCTTTTGTTGTAAAATTATATTCTGTTAATAAAATATCATGGAAAAATATACGCTATACCGAGTGTATAATTGATACCATATGCATAAAAATAACGAGGAGCAAATTTGTCAATATCTTTACCTTCAAAATCAAATCGGTATTGCTCAAATCCTCCGGTAACAAAATTTCTATTGTTGAGCAGATTACCGACATTTAAATTTATACGCAAAATTGATCGATTCTTAAATCGATGTGACTTCCCAATGGATGCATCCACTGTAAAATTATCCTTAAATTTCACCTGATCTACAATACTATTGAATAATGTACTTTCACCATATTTGTAAATATCTGCAACGGCCGCCTCCGTTCTTCTGTCAGGATTAATTGATAGGTAATTTTTTGAAAAACCATTAATGTTGATATTAAAATTCCAATATTTAGGACTTCGGTAGCCCAAATCAATCGTACCAGCTATTTGGGGCGAACCTGTAACGTAATAATTATTAATATATACAACCCTATCCGTAACGATATCTTCAGCACTATTATCTCGTGAAATAGTAGCCAGAGGACGATCAGTATAAAAATAGTCACCAACTGATATAGCTCCACGCAAAGTAAATAAAGGATTGATATTATAATCAAAGCCTAGCTCTAATCCATAGTGTTTCGTATTTATATTGGTCATCAGATAATTGACAAACGTTCTAAAATCTTCATGATAGAAAACATCATTAGTGATTTTATCTTTAAAATGGGTATAAAAGGCGGAAACTCTCGCTTTAAAACTTGTATATCTAGCCAGGTATGATATGTCAAATGAGGTGATTTTTTCATTTTGTAGATTGTTAGCCACTTGATCTCTTACACGAGGTGAGACATAGGCTTCTTCAGCAAATGGCGCCCGAGTTCTATATGTTCCATTGAGTGATATATAGTTTCTTCCATCAATCTTATAGGTCACTCCACTCTTCACTCCGTAGTTAAAAAAAGTCTGGACTTCAGACTTACCGTATGAATGATCAGGAAACAGCCCTACCTTAGTATGCCCGAGCCGATAAAACGACTGCTGTGCAAGCGATATCCCTCCAAAAAAGTCAAACAACCTTGTCTTTACACCTAATTGTCCCCAGGCTGTAGCATTATTGTTATTTATATTGTAATTATATCCGTAAATATCACCTTCATAAACCAGTCTGTTAGGATGATTAAGGTCGTTTTGACCTACATCACTATTATCCGGATAATCTCTAAGTGCAAACTTATTAAAGTCTATATAAAAGTCAGCTCCCATCAAATCTTCTAGTCGCTTATAGAAATGGACCTTTTCAGAAATATACTGCAAACCTCCTGTAAAATTGATATCATCCGTGAATGCAGTATTGAATACTGTATTTAAATTTAATTTTGTATTGTCATAATTCTCTGATTCCTGAACATAAGCAGCAAGCTTTCCTGTAATATTATTGCCTATAACACCATCTACATTTTCAATTGTATAATTTCGAACCGCATTAGCTGCGTAAAGTTCTGCCCAGTTAAGTTGGCGATTATCCTCACTAGCTCTGTAAAAATCTGCTATCTGTTGTTTTAACAAAGGATCTTCAACAAAACTGGGTAATCGGCGATAATAATCAGGTCTCGGGTCGGGTGCATCATACCAGTCCAGCCGAGTGGAACCAGCATTTCCAAACTGATACCCTACGGTAGTCCTTAGGTTACTTTTATTAGAAATCTTCCAGTCGTGGCGAAGCATTGTGATGGGACGATGGACGATGTACTCTCTACTATTTCTGACCTTACCATTTTGATAACCCCAGTTCGGATTATAAAAGTTGGTACCTGCCAGGTCGTACATCTCTTGAATGGCCCCTGTAGCTCTCCCTCTTTTGAAAGGAGATCCCATAATTACACCATTCAACAAATGATTCTCACCTAATTTTCTATCGACGGACACAAAGTACGAATTGCCTTGATAGTATGTACCTTTAACATACCCTTGATTGCCATAAGCATGGGAAGCAGATATCGCCAGTGCCCATCCGTTTTGCATCATACCAGTAGCATATGTCCCCATCAACCGATGCTGATAGGTACGATTAGAATTGCTGTAGGTAAGCTTAGTAGTCTTTCTAATCGACGAAGCTCGCAAATCAATGAAAGTGGCCCCACCTATACCACCAAATGTAAAGTCACTTTGATTCAGATTTATTAAATTAGTTCGGCTCCTTAGTGCATCATTTAGATTGCCCCATGCAGACCAAAGCACCCCACCATCTCTCTGATCATTCATCAACATCCCATTTAATATCATCTCAGAGTTTTCATTAAAATAACCACGAGGCCTAAATCTTCCTGCACTAAGATTGAACGAAGCAGAACTTAAAAATGGATCCCATCCTCCAGAAAGTGCACTTGAAAAATTATCACTTTCATTTTCAATCCCTGCCAGATCATCAATATCAATAACAGAGATTTCATTTGAAACTACTTTGACTACATCTAACATCAAGTCACCCAATACCAAATCTTCTGTGCCCATTACAAAAGTAGTGAGGACATTTTCCTTGTCATTGACCACAGACATTAAAGTATAATTTCCTGGTTTCACTTCATAGAATGTAAATTTTCCTATTCCATTAGTAAAAGCCTCATAATCTGTTCCTTGCAGTTTCAATTCTACCCCTGGTTGTATGGATTGGGTCTGCCTATCCAATAGTCGTCCGGTGATATTCTGGGCATGTGTTAATAGAACATTAAACACAAGAAATACAGATACAATAAAAGTAAGATTTCGTCTAAACATTAGCATGGTTATTATTGTAATGAAGTGGTAAAATTAATTAATTTATCAAATCTTCAGCATTTACATTAAATTTATTTTAACCGACAAAGTGTTAATGACCTAAATAAAAAATTATCTTTGCATTCATTACCAAATCTGAACAAATGAATTTTCAGTTATTCAAAACGATTTGTACATTTATTTTTGCAATAGTACTTACCGTTGCTCAAGCTCAAGACAATAAGTTGCAGTATAAAATTGTCAGTATAGGTTTTTATAACCTTGAGAACTTATTTGACACTGAAAATGATTCTACAATTAATGATGAAGAATTCCTACCTGAAGGAGCTCGTGCGTGGACACCTGAAAGATATGCAGAAAAATCAGCCAATATGGCGTACGTGATATCTCAAATTGGCATAAATGATGCACCTAGTGGCCTTTCCATTCTAGGTGTAGCCGAAATAGAAAACAGAAAAGTGCTGGAAGATCTGGTAGCTCAACCGTCAATAGTCAACAGAAATTATGAGATTATTCATTATGATTCTCCTGATCCTCGAGGTGTGGATGTTGCTCTTTTATACAACCCAAAACATTTCACACCTATTCAAAGTCGGCCGATACAGATGCTTCAAATCAATGAACAAAATAAGAGAAGATCAAGAGATGTGCTTTACGTCAAAGGAATTCTTGAGACGGACACGTTGCATATATTAGTCAATCACTGGCCATCACGTGGCGGAGGACCGGTAACTGTCCGTCTTAGAAATGAAGCTGCAAGGTTAAATCGCACATTGATAGACTCCATTACTCAGGTCGTACCTGATGCGAAAATTATAGTCATGGGCGATCTCAATGATGACCCCACCAGTGAAAGTATTAAATCCTATCTTCGCACAGTGAGCAAAATAGGCGATGTCAATAAAACAGGTATGTTTAATCCATTTGAAGAAAAGTACAGAAGAGGTCTAGGTTCTAATGCTTACCGTGACGCTTGGAGCCTCTTTGATCAGATTATTATTTCTAAAGGATGGGCTGACCAAAACCAGGATGGATATTACTATTTTAAAGCAAATATCTTTAATAAAAAATTCTTAATTCAGCCTACAGGCCAATATAAAGGATATCCAATGCGTACATTTAGTGGTGATGAGTATCAAGGTGGATATAGTGATCACTTCCCTACCTATATTTACTTCATCAAATCAATCAAAGAATAATTGACACTTTTTAAATCACTCATAATTTTTACTGTTACACAATCTAAATGACAGATGAATATGAAAATAAAATATATCTTGAGTTTCTTCATCACAGCCATGGTTACTTTTCATGTAATGGGTCAAGACATTGATTCTTCAAAAGTATCCATCACCCGCTTTGATAAGGTAAGTACCGATACAAGAGTTAATAATATTTATATCAGTAATAAGAATATTATTTGGCTTGCTACAAATAAAGGGTTGATTGAAACCGTCGGAGATGGAAGTAAGTTTAATATCTTTTATCCTGGAATAGAAATAGTTGATGTAACAGCCGACAAAAAAGAAAATATTTGGGCTGCCTCTTCAAATACCATTTTTAACTTTAGTAGTAAAGCTAGTTTCACATTACCACACGATGGTGTCAAAATCAAAAGCATCGCCTACCACGAAGGTGCTGTATGGATAGGAACATCCAATGGCCTTTATCAATTTATCGTTTCTACCTCCAGATTTAAAGGTTATGATACTGAAAATTCAAAGCTAGCTAGCAATAAAATCAACTTTGTTCATGCAGATAAAAGTCAGATACTCTGGATTGGTACTGATGCAGGATATGTCCGTATCGATGGAAATAAATGGGAAGTTCAGGATAAGAAAATGAAGATGTTGACCACTTATGAAAATAATGAAGGTCAATGGATTATCAGTGACAAGGATATGTTTTTACTTAATAAGTATAATAGGCTCTTTCCTGTCAAACTGGATCCAAGCCAGTATTCAGGCAAAATTAATGAGTTTGTCATTGACTCTAAAGGAAGGATTTATATAGCATCTGATATTCTAGCTAGATATAATCCATACACTGAAGAAATCAATAATTACACTGAAGACGCAGCGACACTTAGTAAAGCTGCCATTAGTCTGGCTTGTGATAAAAATGACAATATCTGGATCGGTACTGATGGTGCAGGTTTTTATAAATTATTATTTGGAGATGTTGCTGCTGAACAAGTCAATGCTATCATTATAGTGGAAACCAACATCCTTTGTCCCGGAAGCCAAAGTGGATCTATCAAAGCTAGTGTATCAGGCGGTAAAAGACCATATCAATACAACTGGAATAAACCAGGGCTATCCGGAGATCACCTGAGTGGTTTAGGAGCAGGAATGTACGAAGTGACTGTTACCGATAAATATAACAATACTTCAGTCGCATCTATCAACTTAAATGATCCTGATCCGATTTCAATTGATTTAGAGGCCAATAATAGGGTGGTTGATCCTGAAAAGCCGGATGGATCCGTTATTGTTAGGGTATCAGGAGGAGCCGGAGGATATAAATATCAATGGTCAAATGGACAAACTACTCAAAATCTTACCAATGCACGTTCAGGCTCTTATACACTGAATGTTACCGACAGAAATGGATGCCTAACATCTGCCAGCTTCCATGTTCAACGGTCAAAATTCATTCCTGACTTGGAAATTGGCAAAGTGACAGTGGGACAAAAACTTAGAATTAACGAACTCAATTTTGCATCAGATAGCTCTTCTATCTCTCATGAAAATTACGAAATTCTCAATGAGGTTTATGACTTCCTCAAAGCCAATCCTAGTGTAGTAATCGAAATTGGGGGTCATACTAACACGATCCCTCCACATGAATATTGTGATAAATTATCCACTGATAGGGCAAAAAATGTCGCAGAGTATTTGTATTCCTTAGGCATACCAAAAGATAGGGTAACCTACAAGGGTTATGGCAAGCGTGAGCCGCTTACAGACAGTACATCTGCTATTGCGCGTCAACGAAATCAGCGGGTGGAAATCAAGATTCTTAAGATATAAAACAAGCTATTCATGGCAAAAGTCTATCATCCTAGTTGTTCCAGCTGGGATGATAGTTCTTCCCATTCCATCATCTTCTCCTCAAGGTTATCTTGTAGTGTCTGGTATTTTTTATTGGTTTTGACAAAATCAGGGTCTGAATAAAAATCTGGAGCAGCTAATTGGGTTTCAAGTATATTTAGCTCTTCCTCTATTCTGGTGATTTGTTTTTCTACATTGGAAATTTGCTTTCTCAGTTGACGGGTATCTTCAGAGCTAGACTTTTTTATAGACTCATTAGTTGCAATCATGGTTTCTGATTTTTGTAAGTCCACTTCTCTCATATTATCCATTTTCTTTCGTGATAGAAAATACTCTATATCTCCTAAATACTCCTTAATACTACCATCCTTAAACTCAACCACTTTATCAGTGAGTCCAGCCAGGAATTCTCTATCATGAGAGACCACCACAAGTGTTCCTTTGTATGATTTTAAAGCATCTTTAAGAATTTCTTTAGAATAAATATCCAGATGATTTGTAGGCTCGTCAAGCAAAAGGAAATTACAAGGTTTCATAATCAGAGAAGCCATCGCTAGGCGAGCTCGTTCGCCACCGGAAAGTACTGATACCTTTTTATCCACATCATCGCCTGAGAAAAGAAAAGATCCTAATATGGTACGAACGCGTGAACGCAACTCTTCAGGCGCTTTCTCTTCCATTATATCTAAAACTGTACTCTTCAAGTCCAGTAGTTCTGACTGATTTTGAGCATAATAAGAAAGATGAACATTATTACTCTCTTCAACTGACCCTTCAGACACAGGCAATAATCCTGCAATTATTTTTGCCAGGGTGGTCTTGCCTTGTCCATTTTGGCCTACAAAAGCCACTCTGTCACCTCTTTCAATCGTCAAATTCAAATGTGCAAATACACTCTTGTTGTCAAATGATTTGCCCACATCGATGATTTTAACCACTTCCCTGCCTGATCTCGGTACTTCAGCAAAGCGGATAGACATCGTCTTACCAGTCTTTGTGGGTGCCTCGATTCTTTCTACCTTTTCTAGTTGCTTTTGCATACTTTGAGCCATCTTAGTCTTAGAGGCTTTAGCCATAAAACGATTGATAGTCTTTTCTTTCTGTTCTAGCTCCTTTTGCTGATTCTCATAAGATGCCTGCTGTATGACGTTTTGCTTTTCCTTTTCTTCAATATATTTTAAATAACTCATTCTGTAGTCAGTGATACTACCATATTCTACTTCAATGATGCGGTTACATACATTCTCCAGAAACTGAATATCGTGTGAAATCACTATGACTGTACCGGGATAATTACTCAAATATTGCTCAAGCCATATAATAGATTCCATGTCCAGATGGTTAGTAGGTTCGTCCAGCATCAACACGTCAGGAGACCTGAGCAGCAACTTAGCGAGCTCAATTCGCATCTTCCAGCCACCACTTAATTCAGACACTTGTCGCTGAAAATCAGCATCTGTAAAACCCAAACCTTTAAGTACTCGCACGGTCTCTACTTCAAGTGTTGAAATATTAAAATGCTCCAACTGGCCAGAAACTTGAGCGAGTTTGTCTAGCAAATCGTGATAACTTTGACTGTCATAATCTTGCCTACTACTAATTTCAGCATTCAGTTCATCAAGCTGCTGCTGTAACGAAAGCGCCTCATCATGACAAGACATCGCTTCGTCAATCACTTTGAGTGATTCATTGAGTTCAAATTCTTGCCTTAGATAACCTATAGTTGTTCTAGAAGGAAATTCAAGTGTACCTGAATCCGGGCTTTTTTCACCTGCAATGATTTTGAGCAATGTAGATTTTCCTGCTCCATTACGACCAATAAGTCCTATCCTATCCCTAGGTGTGATCATAAAGCTCACCTCATTGAGTAGGATACGATCGCCATATTTGACTGAAATATCTCTTATATAATACATTTGCTCGACAGATTACGGTGATACCAAGCCAAGGCTTGAAAACTGCAAAAATAGCAAAACAAGCAGTCATTGAAAAATGTTGTCGAAATGAAATTTGACAAACTACTTCACCAATATCAACACCTAAAAGTTAAAAGTAGTAGTAATCAGTCTAAGAGATTATTTTCTAGCGCAATACGTACAAGGCCAACACTATTTCTCGCATTGAGCTTAGAAAGTAAGCTAGAACGATGCGATTCAACAGTTTTGAGACTGATATAGAGATTGTCAGCGATTTCCTGAGTAGTAAATTCCTGAGCAATAAGTCTGAGTACTTCTTTCTCCCTTCGAGACAATTTAGGTATAGATGATACAGCTTTAGAAGATGCTTTACGCTGGTTCATCAGGCTCTTCATGATTGTCTCTGTCACATCTTTTGAAAAATAAGAATCATTTTTCGCTACAGTGCGAATCGCTTTGAGCAATTCTTCTCTACCAGTATTTTTTAAAATGTAGCCTTTAGCACCATTATTAAGGATCTCGGATACAAAACTCTCCTCGTTAAACATGGATATAGCTAGTACTTTTACATTAGCGTAATTTAAAGATATTTCTTTACATACCTCAATTCCATTCATGCCAGGTAAGTTGACATCAAGTAATACTAAGTCCACTTCATGGTCTTTTAGAAATTCAATGACAGACGGACCATCATAACTTCTTCCTACAACCACCAGATCTGACTCTCCTGTCAAAATCGACTCCATTCCATCAACAAACATGGTATGGTCGTCTGCTATCAAAATATTGATCATATATATAATATAAAATGAGTTGATTTCTATCTTTATGCAATTACAAAATTAGTAAGTTTTTATGGAAAAAACTTCGGGTAAACCCCCAAAAAAAATTTGGGTGTTTCCAATGATGTTTAAAGTGGTCATTCATTCTACCTTTGTAATGTCAAAAGTTGACAATGAAACATCATGAATGTTTTAGAAATTTTGGAGATTGAGTTTAGAGAAATAAATATGCAGGGGTGAGAGATTTTGGATATCAGTGCTTTTAGGAAAGTCTTGGTTTTTACATATACGTCCTAAAATAAATTTGTCGGTCTAAAGATCATAAAGTCTGGTGCCCAAAATCTCAACTCCGCAGATTCATGATGTTGTAAAATCACGGTTAATATAAAGTACCTGTGCATTAAAGAATGTACAATTGATAAATTTTCTCTTTTTTTTAGGTTTACGGAATGAGCAATAAGGGAGTTGGGCTCTGGATTTTTGGAAAATCAAACACTTTCGAATAGTCTGGTTGAACATTATAACCCCAAAAATCCAACCCAACTCTATTATTGACATCAACATGACAACATACAGGTTTACTGTTCAAAATATATCTGTGGTCACCACGCAACAATAATAGAGCACAGAAAAAGATGTAAATACTCATTGGGATTTGACTGTTGCATTAAAACAAAGGCTCTCAAAAAGTTGAGAGCTTTTTTGTTTCACATCACATTCAAAATATTGATAATATTTATTTTATACATATGATACATATATAATATAATTAAATTTTAACTTATGAAAGATGAAAAAAGTACCACTGAACATTTAAAATTTATGCACAACTATACAAAGAATCAATTATATTCGCATAATCAAAACCATTCTTGAGAGCAATTGAAGAGAATTATTGTAATCTTAGGCCTATTTCTGACTACCGTCACTTCAGGTCAGTTCAATAAAGATAAGCATTACACTTATCAAGAACTCAATCAGTTGCTTGAACTGGCACGGAGCAATAATGATAATGAAACACTCTCCGAAGTATATATTAAACTGGGCGACTACGAAGGAGATGTCTTTGCCGAATATGACAAATCCCTAAGATATTACAATTATGCGCTGGAGCATTTTAAAGTGGCTAAAAATGAAGATGGTATTCAGCGTGCTAACCATGCAATTGCAAATAGATACAGAGATGCCGGATTTTACAGAGAGGCAGTTCAAATTTTGCTTAAGCTTGCACCAGTTTATGAAAATGAAAATAAAACCCGACAGCTTGCCAAGGCATGGTTTGACCTTAGTCTAGCCTACAAAGGACTGAATGAACACGCCATTGCTATTGAATACCTTGACAAAGCTATACAGTTAAACCAGCAGCAACTTAATGACACCCTGCTCACCATCCAAATTCTGTTTAATAAAATCCTTTCATTTGAGCAAAGTTTTGAGCTGGATAGTGCATTACAAACCGCAACTCAGATTTTTGACTTGAGTTCCAGCATGACTCAGGAAGAATATGCTGCTCGGAGTTTATTTCACGTAGGTTATGTCAATAAGCTGTATAAAGACTACCCAAAAGCAGAAAAATATCTTAATAAAAGCCTAGAAATACTACCATATAGCCCATACAGTGACTTAAGAAAACTGATTTATAAGGAATTATCAGATGTGTACAGTAAGACAAAGCAGTCGGATGCAGCTTACCAATACTTGCTTAGCTATATCAGGCTCAATGATAGTATCACGAGCAAAAATAGGCTTGAAACTTTTACCAATCTTGCTTTAAAGTATGGCACTAAAGAAAAACAAACCAGTATAGAACTTTTGAAAATTGAAAAAAATTATGAAATTGCCAAAAACTCCGCTCAGCGTCGGACTCTCTATATACTTGCATTCGGACTTGCCATCGTTTTGCTGTCTATATATTTTATCGTTCAGTTTTATAATCAACGTATCACAACCACTAAAATCATCACTGAACAAAAAGAAGAAATCAACCAGCAAAAAATAAGAGAGCTAGAAGACAATATAAAAATCAGCTCTATGCGATCTGTTATTGAAGGTCAGGAAATAGAAAGAGAGCGCATCGCCAAAGACCTGCATGATAGCCTCGGAGGACTTCTCAGCACCATCAAACTCCAATTTGATAATGTGAGTACAAAAAATAAAGAACTCAGTGGCACAAAATCATATAATAAAGCCTATGAACTGCTGGACACAGCTGTAGAAGAAGTCCGGACTATCTCCAGAAACTTGCAGCCTGGCTCACTCCAGAACTTAGGTTTAATACCTGCCATTCGAGACCTCATCAACCGCTTTGAAGGAGAACATAATCCTGATATCGACTTTCAGTACTATGGTATTCCTGAAAAACTGGATCGAATGGTTTCCCTATCTATATACAGAATCATACAGGAATTACTAAACAACAGTATCAAACATGCACAGGCCAGTGAAATTCTCATACAGCTCAATTCTGAAGATGATGAGATTGTAATCCAGTATGAAGACGATGGAATCGGATTTGATCAGTACAATTTAAAACACAAAGGAATGGGACTGGAAAATATTAAATCAAGGGTGAATTATATGTACGGCACGATGACTATGGATAGTGAAAGCGGCAAGGGTATGTCTGTAATGATTCGTGTAAAATACCAATAAATGATGACATCCTTCGATACACTGCTGCCTAGTCCTATTCATAAAGTCCACACCCTACTATGTGAACTCCAAGGTATCCATCTATGGGTAAAGCGGGATGATCTTATTCATGAGCAAGTTTCAGGCAATAAGTACCGCAAACTTAAATACAACCTAACCAAAATAAAAAGTGAAGGGAAAAAACAAGTTATCACTTTCGGTGGCGCCTTTTCTAATCATATACATGCTATTGCTGCTGTTTGTAGGTATGAGGGTTTGGATAGCATCGGCATCATTCGTGGTGAGCTCGACCTTGCCAATCCTACCCAAAAATTCTGTATAGAATGTGGAATGAAGCTCATACCTGTCCCTAGGTCATCCTACAAATTAAAAACAGAATCCGATGAAATACAGAATATTATACATCAGTACCCGGAGGCAGTAGTCATACCTGAAGGAGGTACAAATGCACTGGCACTTTATGGAGTATCAGAAGTCATCGACGAAATCAATATGGAAGACTTGCCTACACTTGACTACCTCATTCTGGCCTGTGGTACTGGAGGTACTACTGCGGGCTTGCTTTCTTCACCCAATCTCAACAGTTGCATCATCAGTATCTCGGCACTAAAGAGTAATCACCTTAAATCCGAAATTCTGGAATTGGCCAAATATCAAAATGCCGATAAACTTGAAGTCAATACAGACTATCACTTTGGTGGATATGCTAAATACACTCAGGAGCTATTAGATTTTATTGACGATTTTGAGGTTGACACAGGCATTCCTCTTGATCATATCTATACCGGCAAGGCAATGTATGCGCTGATGGATATGATTAAAAATGGTCGATTTGATTCAGGCACTAATATTTTATTCTTACACACAGGTGGTTTGCAAGGCAAAGAAGGCCTCCGATATATGCAGGAGAAAAAGCAAGAAAGATCATAAAACAAGAAACGGAAACCTTCACTGAAGATTTCCGTTTGCTCTATATAAAACGAATTTCGTTATTTGATTTTGGTCAGTTTTCCATTCAACGGCTGACCTTTAATAAGCCACTGATATAGCATCAATCCTTCGTAATCGCTATTGATATCAACAGAGATAATATTCGTACCTTTGGTCAATGTATATTCTTTTTCCATCATTATTTGGCCCGAAATATTCATAAATCTAAGTTGTGCAGGTTGATTTTCATCAGACTTAATCACAAACTGCACACTATGGTTAAATGGATTAGGCCATGCTTTCACTCCAGTTTCAGAAAGTGACCTTGTCTCAATATAAGGTGGTACTATCGAACCCGGATCTACTGAAAGATTTCCTTTCTTAACTGCCACAAAATCAACAGGTGCTTGTTTTGATGCTATAGAGTCCAGTGAAACTACCAATGGTAGTGGTTGGTTTAATACATCTTCAGGATTTGTAAATGACACATTCTTGTCCAATAAAAACCATTGATTTCCTACAAGGGTATCGATTGTTCCATCCACAAAATCTTTTAACAAGTCTAGATCATTTTCATCAATGACTCCATCTTCATTGATATCAGCAGCGACATACTGATAGTAACTTGGGAAGATGATATTGCCTTTTATAAAATTGTCCAGGATACCCACATCCTTAGCATCTATAAATTGGTGCGCATCATTAGTATAGCTACCGAATATATTGAGTGGTTTATCTCTGTGAGGAAGACTATCAAAAAGATAATTGCCCTTCTCATCTGTCAGAACTGTAAATGACAAATATTCATAAGTCGTATCGACATGTTGTGTAATACTTTCTACCAGATCATATCTGTATAATGTGTACCCAGAAGCATTGACAAAGGAATCCAGCTTAAGGATCTGCACTGTATCATAGGTGATAATATATTTTTCAATTGGATCCTTATATTCAGCTGTTATTTCAGCGCCATGCACGGGCGTGTCTGTCAGCGTGAGTACATTACCTTTAATAGCATATAAAGTATCTATAGGTGGTACTGGTTTAGGTTCACAATCAGGAATGTTAGCATTGTTATTTTGAACAATAATATCCACTTCACAATAATTCTGACCTCCTTTAGAATCTGTCACCCAAATCTTCTCCTTATTAAGTCCAACATCCTCACAAGTAAATATCTTTGTTTTTTCTTTGACATCCTGTGAAAAGGAGAATGACAAAGAACTATAACCGCATTTAGGAAAGCTACCTTGATCGAGGGTTTTTGCCCAGACTTCAACCATACCATTATCAATCTTCCCATCTCCATCCGTGTCAACTGGCATGAGTGCTGTCACAAGTTTCCCAATACATATCGGTGTAGGTCGAGCCTCATTTTTAACAATCACATTAACATGGCATTTTTTAGTTTTGCCACATGCATATTTAATTGTATAGGTCACTTTTGTAGTTCCTATAGGATATTGACCTGAAATATTAGCACCTTTTGAAATGGAATAAGGAGAATCATTTGTTACTATAAAGTTTCCTCCACAAACACTAGGATCTACTTCCAATGGAGGTGCAACTACGTCGGCATTTTTACAATTATTAGACCCTACAACAATATCATCAGGACATGTATATACTGGTTCAGTTCTATTAATAAGATATAAAATCTGCACATGGGTATAAATTTTATAGCCATACGAAGGTGAATAATCGCACCAGTCCATAATCTTCCATGTCCGCATGATCTTTCTGCATTGGCTATTCACATAAAACTCCATGTCACTGTAGGACCTGCCTAGCATGCCACATTCACTATATGTCCATGTCGGAAAATTATTAGGTGGTGGTAAATGGTATGGATTCACATCAGGATCGCATCCATCGAGTTCTATATCATCAGGCCATTGTATGTCTGGCGTGCCACTTCCATTTGATGAAACGTAGATGGTCTGTGTGCAGGAATGCCAGTTCCAGTAATAATCTTCAACCATCCAGGTTCGGGTTATATAACCAGCATTACAACTATTCAGATGGTATTCTACTACAGGATTGCCACAATTATAAGTGTAGTATCCATAACTGTAAGTTGCATTGCCATAAATAGACAAATCCCAGAGTTCATCTGTACAGCTCACATATACATTCGGCGGACAGTGCATTATAAGTGGAGGACTTGCAGTCTCAGCCACAGCTGATTTAAAAACTGCCAGACTTAATATCAAGCCAAGCATCAATTGAAGAGAGTAAAACTTTGCTTTCATTATCTTGAGACTTTTATGGGTAAAATAATCATAAATTACATATTACTGCAAAACTACATATATTATTAATTGGTTGTATATGTATTATGATTAATTTACACAAATTTAGGGGGATTCCCTTAAAATTTTAACAATTAATATTCAATTATTTATAAATTAAATATAATTTTAATATAAATATTAGTTACCGAGGTGGTTATACCATGATTTGATCATGTCCAGAAATAGAGTTGCAGGGCTACATCCGGTATCGGCAGTAGTATCGTACAGCTGGATGCAGTTGTTAGTGAGTCCATACCTTCCTGCAAAATGGTCAGAATTGAAATAGGCAAATTGTGAAGTAGCTGAACAAAAAATATTCCTGCTAAACAAAAACGGTGTTGCATCTGCACCAGTCATTTTACAGATGGTAAGCGGCAAGTCAAAATGATCGCAAGGCACCGTAACTTCTTCAGGTGATACCCTATTTGCAGATGGATCGAAGACGATCAGTGGTATGCGAAAGCGATTTTGGTCTTCCATACCTGCCCATCCTGAATGTGTGCTACCATGATCAGCAGTAATGATAAAAACCGTATTGTCATACCATGGCTGCAGCTGTGCATCATCAAAAAAAAACTTTAATGCAGAATCACTGTATTTGACAGATGCTTTATATTTTGAAGCATTATCTTCCCGGTCTGAAAAATCATTAGGGTATGGGATTTCAAAAGGTGCATGAGAACTCAATAGTAGCATCATGGAAAAGAATGGTGCATCCTGTGTATTCATCACTTCTATGCCTTTACGCACCGTAATATGATCCGGTACGCCCCAGTCTGTTGTACGATACTTTCGATCGAAATCTTCCTGGCGGATGATGGTATCCACTCCAAGTGTAGTCAGAAAATTATAAAGATTAGAAAAATTAAGATCGCCACCATAAATAAAGGAAACAGACCTTCCAGCAGATTTCATAACACTAGGCAATGAAGGTAGGTGTGGCACTTTTGAAATGACATTGGGAACGTTAAGACTCTCCATAGATGGTACGCCACTTAATATACTCGCCACACCCTGATCCGTCCTGAACCCTGTACTGAAAGCATTTGTAAATCGAATCGAGTGATTACTAAGGGAATCAAAAAATGGAGTCACATTTTCCTGTCCATAAAGGTAGTCCACCATATCTGCTGACCAGCCTTCCATGACCACCAATACCACATTTTTGTCTGTCCATGATCCATCCTTATCACTATTTGTACACCGGCTCTCCTGATATTCCTGCTCAAACATGGCGATTGTATTAGATGAATGACGTAAATCATTTTTCCCTGTTTTGATCATTGAGTAGATAAAATACCACACTTTATTAACAGCAGCTATATTACGCTTCATGTCAGTAGAATAGTAAGCATCCGACGGTGTCACCGGTAGCTTTTGCCAACCACCACGCAGCATTAGGAAAAGTAAAGGTCCCAATAATATCAACCAGCTCCAACCGACCAAGTCTCTTATCTTGAAAGGCTTTACCCAATTGAAAAACTGAGTGATCAAAAAGATTATACCCCAAAATATCACTAAGCCCAAAAGTAATTCTAACCAAGGTATAAAATCGCGTACTGAAGCCCAAGCCTCACCCGGATGAGCAAGATAAGATACAGCCCGTGCATCAAGAGTGCTACCCCATTCTTTGTACAGCAGGATGGATGACAACTCGGTAATACTAACAATAGTCCATAAGATAAGGGTTAATCCGTGCAATAACCCTTTTGCCCAGTTCTTGCCAGAAATTATATATATCAGATATGGAAAATACAACAATAATAAGACACCGGCTGTCATAGACCAGTCCAGTCGAAAACCAGCTATAATAGGTGATAGTAAACTGTCAACATCATTGTAAAAAACGAACAACCATCGCCACAACAATAAGCCTAGATAAATAAGGACTCCGATCATAATCGGAAGACCAATCAATATCCATTTACTTTGATTTTTCATCTGCTGTCATCTTGTTTTGGATCATTGCATGGTTATAGACTTGGATGCGCTTCTTGATGGCTATCTCTGCGTATTTTCTTTTGGCAGAAAACTGATTGTCCTCTACTCTATTATTATCCAATGCCTTATCTGACTCAAGGTTAAAAAGTGCTATTGTCCTTTCGCCATCAAATTGAACACAAACCTCATCATCTGCAAATTGATATATGCCTGATTTATAACTCAATGTTTGAGACATGCAGGTATCACCTAGCACATTATGGCCAAAGGTAAAAATCTTATCATTAATACCTAGTAAAGAAAATAAAGTGGGCATGATATCAATCTGCTCTATAATTTGGTCACAAACACCTTGTAGGCTGTGGTCAGGCTGAAAAACAATCACTGGAATGTGATAGTCCTCTAGACTAGACTTCTTCTCGATGGTTGGTGGACCGGTATGGTCAGCTGTAATGACAAATATTGTATGGTCATACCACGGCTGCTCCTGAATACCTTTAAAAAACTGTCCCAGCGAAAAGTCCACATACTGAATCGAATTCAAAATCGGATGATTCTGATTGGGAAAAGGTGGAATATAACCATCGGGCAATTGGAATGGGTGATGAGAATTGAGCGTCAATACGGCTGACATAAACGGCTGCTTGGTATTAGACAGTTTATCGGCCATGAATTGTAAAAAATGATGATCCCAAATACCCCATGCACCATCAAAATGCGTAGCATCCGGATAATCTTCCTTACCAAAATATTCATCAAATCCAGCACTCTGAGTAAAAGAATAAAATCCCATTGAGCCCGTAGTTGCACCATGAAAGAAACTGCTAGTGTATCCATATTTGTGCAATACAGAAGCTAATGAATTAAAATTATTTGAAGCATAACCTGAAAAAATAAACGGATCGTCCATCCATGCCGGAATTGAAGCTAATACCGCCGGAATACCTTGCACTGACTCACGACCATTAGCATAACCATTAGGAAAGACCAAACTAACATTCATCAACGAGTCCAAAAATGGCGTAAATGACTGCCCTCCAAATGCCGATATATATTCATATGAAAGACTTTCTACAATGATGAGGACGACATTTTTCTGTTGAAAACTATCCACCGGCACTATTGTCTTCACAGGTATTTCACATGGTGTAAATTGACTTTCGTCGAAAAAATGCTTCTCTTCCAACTGTTTTTTGCTCCACGTTCTCAGAAGAGAAAACGTAGAATTGACCACATAAGGAATGTTCGATGCACCTCCGACCCTAGTGGCATCTAGCAGCGTAATCGGCCGAAGCTGAATACCGCCTCGCATACCTATCACTTCTACACCCATTATCAAAATCGTCAGCATGATAGGTAGCAAAGGATTCCGGCTTTCGCCCAATGGAAGCACCCTTTTTGAGTAGGTAGTATAGACTTTAATCAATATATAAACCAGTAAAAGAGCCACTAACCATGCATACCAGAAATCCACGAGGAACGTAGGTACTAGTTTCCAGCCTTCCATGCCTTTATCACCGGTAAAAAACAGAAGTGCATCCGACTGAAGTCTTTTTCTTACAAAAGGAAAATAGACCGAATCTATGACATTGAGAAAGATAAAAACGGTATTCACACCGATAAAGAGCCATTTCAAAACCCATTGATATCCTTTAGAATACCAGAGTTGGCCTATAGGCAACAACCAAAGTAAAGAATAAACTGCATTGGTATAAAATATAGCAGATAAGTCAAACCTAAGCCCCAAAAGCAGTGTTTTAAGCCATAGATCCGGATGATCTGCTTTGAAGTCACCATAATTTAAAAAGATGAAAAGACCGCGAAGTACAGTATAAATCATCAGCAATGCAACCAGAAGTATGCCCAGTATGCGTAACTTGCTAAAATATGTTTGAGAGTTCTTCCAGCTGTACATCTTAAAAGATCTGTATTTTGAAGCAGCTGCAAAGATAACTCAAAATCTTCCAAAGCGATAAGATAATTCCACTCAAGCCATCAGCAGTGTTAGGTTTTTTCATTAGCTTTACACTTTAAACCATCATTATGTCCAACATCGTCATTAAAAATGTATGCATAGTCAATCGAGGGCAGTCCACCTACGGAGATGTACACATCAAAAAGGACAGAATACACCGCGTCGATGATTCAATTTCCATCAAAGAAAGGCATGAAGAAATCAATGGCGAGCACCTATGGCTTTTGCCGGGCATCATAGACGACCAAGTTCACTTTAGAGAACCCGGACTAACACAGAAAGCAGATATTGCCACCGAATCTAAAGCTGCAGTAGCCGGCGGTGTGACCACTTTCATGGAAATGCCTAACACCTCACCACCGGCTTTGACACAGCCATTGCTACAAGAAAAGTACGATATTGCCCGTAGGACAAGTTTTGCTAATTATTCCTTCTATATGGGCGTGTCCAATGACAATTATGACGAAGTAATGAAGACAGATCGGAAAAATGTCTGCGGCATTAAAATCTTCATGGGGTCTAGCACCGGCAATATGCTTGTGGACAATCATCAGGTACTTGACCGCCTTTTTGCCCATGCGCCCATGCTCATTGCTACTCATTGTGAAGACGAGAAAACAATACAGCACAATCTAGAACTTTATAAATCAAAATACGGAGATCACATCACCGCTGAAATGCATCCGCTCATCAGAAGTGCTCATGGTTGCTATCTTTCATCTTCATTTGCTGTTGAGCTTGCACAGAAGTATCATACCAGGCTGCATATCTTGCACATCTCTACTGCGGAAGAAACAGCTTTATTTTCTAATGCATTGCCACTGTCAGAAAAGCAAATCACCTCCGAGGTTTGTGTGCATCATCTCTACTTTGATGCGGATGATTATGCCACACTAGGTAATCAAATCAAATGCAATCCGGCGATAAAAGCCGCAGAAAATAAAGCAGTATTATTACAAGCACTGCTCGATGATAAGCTCGACGTCATCGCCACAGATCACGCACCACATACCTGGCAAGAAAAATCACAACACTATCTCAAAGCGCCTTCAGGTCTGCCATTAGTACAGCACAGTTTGAATATTATGCTTGATTTTGTCCGTCAAAATAAAATTAGTATCGAGCGACTAGTCGAAAAAATGGCACATGCGCCAGCACAGTGTTTTCAGATTGCTGACCGTGGATATATTGATGAAGGCAAATATGCTGACTTAGTGTTGGTAGATCCCCAAGCCACATTCACCATAGCTAAAGATAATATTTACTACAAATGCGGATGGTCGCCACTTGAAGGTAAATCCTTTACCGGATCTGTCAAAGCTACCTTTATCAATGGGATTAAAGCTTATGACAATAGCGGTGTGTTTAGACAAGGTGCAGGCCAAAGACTAACCTTCGACCGATGAAGAAAAAAATTAAAATAAAAAATTGAGTAGTCCGTTTTATAATTCAATATAATTATACTATTTTTGCACCCGATTTAAAGAAATCAGTTCTTTATGGTTCCGTAGCTCAGCTGGATAGAGCAACAGATTTCTAATCTGTCGGTCGCAGGTTCGAATCCTGCCGGGATCACCTTATAACATAAAAAAGCCTTGTAGATCATTGATTTACAAGGCTTTTTTATTATCTTAAGCGAATATACAGTTTTAAATTTTTAACGTTTTTACTCCATGATTTTTTAACGGCTGATTCGCTAAGGCCAAATATATAAAAGTGCTGACAAATCAAGGCTAGATGTTATAGAAAAAAACCGTTCAAAAACCAGCGATAGTGAACGAAGAATCGGAATTGCGTCTATCGCTCTACTCTTTTATCAATTACTACTAAATTATGCGATAGAATAAGCGTATGACTGAGCGATCCTTTAGGTTGAGCACGACAGTGCTCAAAGCGAAGGAACCCGAAAGGGGTGGGTGAGCCCGAGAGAGAACGGTGCTATAGCAATCGCCTTTTTTTGAACTAGCCTTTTTTGGTTACTTTTTTTGGCAATGAAAAAAAGTAACGAAGGTATGATTGAAATACTCACCATTATCAAATAAGAAAAACATATGAACAACGAAGGTTTAACACGTATGCTGAAGCTATTAAAAATCCTTTTTTTAACGGCTGATTCGCTAAAGCCGAATATTGAAAAGTGCTGACAAATCAAGGCTAGATGTTATAGAACAAAACCGTTCAAAAACCAGCGATAGTGAACGAAGAATCGGAATTGCGTCTATCGCTCTACTCTTTTATCAATTACTACAAAGCTATGCGATAGAAGAAGCATGTAGATTCGAGAGAGAACGGTGCTTTAGCAATCGCCTTTTTTTGAACTAGCCTTTTTTGGTTACTTTTTTTGGCAATGAAAAAAAGTAACAAAGGTGTTATTGAAATGCTCACCATTATCAAATAAGAAAAACATAAGAGCAACGAAGGTTCACCACGGATAATGGACTCAACAAGCATTAAAATCTAATCATTTGTGCAATTATTGATCTTACCTTTTCTTTTGTCTTGACACAAAAGAAACAAAAAGTCAAGGCTGTACCGACTCAGCCTAAAATCATTGCATAAAAACTAAATTTAAAAAACTCACCTTAATGTAAAATGTACCGTATAAGCATATCAAGCACTTCGTTAATCTGTTCTCGCACGTAGCTTGGTTTTTGGCTCATACAGTTTTAAATTTTTAACGTTTTTACTCCATGATTTTTTAACGGCTGATTCGCTAAGGCCGATTTTAACGAACACCTAAAAAAGCGGAGGCGTTCAGGTAGCCGGAGGCAATTAGCTGAACTAGCGTTTTTTGGTTACTTTTTTTGGCAATGAAAAAAAGTAACGAAGGTATTATTGAAATGCATCTCATTAATCAACAAGAAAAAGATATGAGCAATGAAGTTTTACCACGAATAATCGAATCAATAAGCATAAAAATTTAATCATACTGATCCTTTGATTATGTAGATAAGCAGCTGATCTAAACCATCATTTTAATCTCCATATTCCTACCTTACCTCAATGCACCCTCTTTCAGTTCTTCAACACTTTCTGGATTGATGAGTGTGGAAATATCTCCTAAATTGCTGGTATCGCCTTCAGCTATCTTGCGGAGAATACGACGCATAATCTTGCCTGATCGGGTCTTAGGCAGCTGGATGACTATCTGAATTTTATCCGGCTTGGCAATTGGGCCAATCTGTTTATTGACGTATTCTACGGCTTCCTTAAGTAGCTGCTCTCTATCTTCAGGTTCGTGAAGCGGCTTGATGTAGGCATAGATACCTTGTCCCTTGATATCATGAGGAAATCCCACTACTGCAGACTCTACAATATTAGGGTGCATATTAATGGCATCTTCTACCTCTGCCGTACCGATACGATGGCCTGAGACATTGATCACATCGTCCACCCTACCTGTGATGCGATATCGGCCTTCTTCGTCTCTCTTAGCAGCATCTCCTGTGAAATAAAATCCTTTGTAAGGTGCAAAATACGTATTGCGACATCGTTCATGATCGCCGTATGTTGTTCTTATGACTGAAGGCCAAGGAAATTTAATACATAACAAACCTTCCACGCTATTGCCTTCAAGTACCTTTCCGTCAGCATCCACTATAACCGGTTGAACACCAGGCAATGGATAGGATGCATGGCACGGCTTGGTATCCGTGATTCCCGGCAGAGGTGTGATGAGAATACCGCCATTTTCGGTCTGCCACCATGTATCGACAATAGGCACATGACCCTTGCCGACTTTCTCATTGTACCATTGCCAGGCCTCTTCATTGATGGGTTCTCCCACAGAACCGATCACCTTCAGATGGCTCAAGTCATACTTGTCCGGTTCATCCCATCCCGCAGCCATCAAAGCACGTATAGCAGTCGGTGCAGTATAAAACTGAGTGACTTTATGCTTTTCGCAAACTTGCCAAAATCGTCCAGGATCCGGATAGCCCGGTACGCCTTCAAACATCACCGTTGTTGCACCGGCAGCTAGGGGACCATACAAGATATAAGAATGTCCTGTAATCCATCCTACATCCGCAGTACACCAATATATATCGCCTTCATCATACTGAAATGTATTAATAAAAGTGTAGGTGGTATAAATCATATAACCTGCTGTAGTATGCACCACTCCTTTAGGTTTGCCGGTAGAGCCGGAAGTATATAGAATAAAAAGCATATCCTCCGCATCCATCACCTCAGCTGGGCATATATCACTCTGTGCCGGTACAATATCATGCCACCAAATATCTTTAGCATTCCAGGCTACATCGCTTCCGGTATGTCGGTACACCAAGATATGCTCTACCTCTTCACACCCCATCGTCATCGCTTCATCCACTACTTCCTTGACTGGTATGTTTTTGGGACCACGACGGTTATAATCCGAACAAATAACCAGCTTGCAATGGGTATCCAGGATTCTATCTGCTAGTGAATTGGCTGAAAAGCCAGCAAATACTACAGAATGCACTGCACCTATCCTGGCACAGGCCAGCATAGCTATAGCGACCTGAGGTACCATTGGCATATAGATGCACACGCGATCTCCTTTGCCGACACCGAGTGATTTCAACGCATTAGCGCATTTGTTAACTTCAGATAGTAGCTCCTTATATGTGTAGGCAACCGCAGGTTCGTCCACTTCATTTGGTTCCCAAAGAATGGCGATTTGATCTCCACGGGTGGCAGCATGTCTATCGAGACAATTTTCTGTAATATTGAGTTGGCCGCCTTCAAACCATCTGACATCAGGTGTGATAAAGTCATTGTGCAAGACCTTGTCCCACTTCTTTTGCCACATAAAATTTTCGGCTATTTCTGCCCAGAAGGCCTCAGGATTTTCAATACTACGCTGATACGCTGCATGATATTGATCAAGTGTTTTAATTCGCATTGACATTTGTAAGGTGATTTGTTGAGTACAAATATACAGATTCACTTTTGTAAAGGCAAAATGAAAGTACAATTTTATGTTTTGGCGACCTTATCCAACATAAAATCACATTATGCTGCCGGACAACAAACTTGCTATTTCAAAGATCATCATCCCTAAACCAACGATGAAAAGTGAACCAATACTAATGTGGAAAAACCCATTGCCAAATCTCCTTACTTCTTATAATTTTCGCTTTTTCTACTTTTACATTCTTATGATGTAAGCCAATAGAATTTTTTCATAATTCTTATATTTGATGAGTGCAACAGATTCATCCTCATCGTCAAAATGACGACTAGTATTTTAAAGTTTTTTTCAGATTTAACGGAATGTATTTAGTGTGGAGAAAGAAATATTCAAAATTGGAGATATTTATACAATAGTAATAATACCTATTTAAGAGCTATTGAGGAATAAAAAAAATGCCAAACCGAATAAACTTCGATTTGGCAACTATTTTGGCGGACTGGACGGGACTCGAACCCGCGACCCCATGCGTGACAGGCATGTATTCTAACCAGCTGAACTACCAATCCGTTTCTACTTTTCGTTAAAAGCGTCGCAAAGATATATATACTTTTTGTACATCAAAACATTTTTAAAAAAAATTATCTTTTTTTTTTAATTACTTTAATTTTTTCTAATTTTAGATTTGTGATATTTAACTTTGCAAATTGAATCGGAGCGTAATGCAGCAGATTTTTGAGTATAATTCAACCATAATTATGGTTTGATGACAGATAACCATTGATTTCTTGTTGCACTATTTCTACTTTTCACCAATAACCAAAACCTAAATGATATGGTATTTTTAGATTTTGAAAAGCCAATTGAAAATCTTTATGAACAATTGGAGAAACTGAAGGATGTAGGAGAAGAAGGCGTAGTGGACGTCTCTGAGAGCATCAAGGATTTGGAGAAAAAAATTCAAAATACTAAAAAAGAAATTTACGCCAACCTCACCGGATGGCAGAGAGTACAATTATCCCGTCACCCTGAGCGCCCATATACTTTATACTATATCGAGCAAATGTGTAAGCGGTTTACTGAACTGCATGGAGACAGATATTATAGCGACGACAAAGCGATCGTCGGCGGGCTAGCTAAGATTGATAATCAGACCGTGATGATGATTGGCCATCAGAAAGGAACCAATACCAAAAGCCGTCAGTACCGAAACTTCGGCATGGCCAATCCGGATGGTTACCGCAAGGCTTTGCGCTTGATGAAGATGGCTGAGCGATTTAACGTTCCCGTCATCAGCTTAATCGACACACCCGGAGCATTTCCTGGACTGGAAGCCGAAGAAAGAGGGCAAGCAGAAGCCATCGCTAGAAACCTCTTTGAAATGGCACAGCTCAGAGTTCCCATACTTTGCTACATCATCGGCGAGGGCGCTTCAGGCGGTGCGCTGGGCATCGGCGTCGGCGACAAGGTTTTTATGCTAGAGAATACATGGTACACCGTCATCTCTCCTGAGTCATGTTCTTCAATCTTGTGGCGAAGCTGGGATTACAAAGAAACAGCAGCGGAAGCGCTTAAGCTTACACCCGAACACATGCTAGATTTTGGACTGATCGATGACATTGTCAAAGAACCACTAGGTGGCGCACACCACGATCCTGAAAAAATGGCCAAAACCCTCAAGTCTCATATTAAAAATGAACTTGCAGGCTTGATCAATATGGATCCTGATGAGCGCATCACTCAAAGGATTGAAAAATATAGCCAAATGGGGCGTTATACGATTGAAGATATCAAACAAGAATAATGCTGAAAGGGCTAAAAAGATGGATGTTTTACAAGTCTTTTTCACCAGAACGGTCAAAAAAGAAAAAACGTACAGGCATCAACCCTTTACATACCGTCGCTGTTCTCTTTGATGGTACGCAAGAAGCTGAACGCAAACTAGTACATCAGTTTAAGAAAGACCTCAAAGCACATAGTGCTCAGGAAGCAAAGTCTCTGGCATTTATCAATAATAGGCTGCCCCTGGACAATGTGGATTACGATGCTTATAACCTTAAAAATGTCAATTGGTATGGCGTCCCATCAGGTACAAAAGTATCTGATTTCATCCAATCAAATTGGGATGTTTTAATATTTTTAGGCCAAAAGATGTTACCCCATTATGAATATATTTTCGCACATTCTCAAGCGAATTTTATCATAGGACCTTCTATCACCAGAGCTGAGCAATATTTTGATATGATCGTTGACAATACTGAAGCCTCAACAACAAAGGCATTAATCAATAAAATCATTCAGGCCGTGAATACCATTGCCGTCAAATAATTTATAGAATATGAAGGATCAAAGATTTATCGGAACTGGTGTGGCCATCATCACGCCATTCAAAAACGGAGCCATTGACTTTCCAGGATTAGAACAGGTCATCAATCACGTGATCAATGGTGGTGTCAACTACATCGTAGCCCTAGGTTCAACCGGCGAGGCCGCTACCCTATCAGATGACGAACAAAGATCAATTCTAGATTTTTGTATCGAGAAAGTAGATAACAGAGTGCCGATAGTAGCCGGTAATTTCGGGATGAACAATACACATGCACTTACCCAAAAGATCAAAAACTATAATTTTGAAGGTATTTCGGCCATACTTGCAGCTAGCCCAGCATATGTGAAGCCCACACAAGAAGGTATATTCAGACATTTTGCAGCAGTCGCTGAAGTCTGCCCTGTGCCGGTGATTTTATACAATGTTCCGGGTCGTACCAGCTCAAATATGGACTGGGAAACGACAGTAAGATTGGCACGTCATTCTGATAAGTTTATCGGCATCAAAGAAGCTTCCGGCAATTTACAACAAGTCACTAAAATCATCAAAAACAAACCCGAACATTTTCTTGTCATCTCAGGTGATGACGAAGTCATCTTACCTATATGCGCCTTAGGTGGAGATGGTGTGATTTCAGTCATAGCTAATGTCTTACCTAAAGCTTTCAGCCAAACCATTAATTTTGCACTAGATCAAGATTATTATGCCGCACGTAAGCTCAACGAGAAAACGTATGATTTACATAAATGGCTCTACATCGAAGGCAATCCAGTAGGCATCAAAGCAGCCGTGGCATCCATCGGATTATGTACAAAAGAAGTGCGACTTCCTCTAGCAGAGATGACCGACGGCAACTATGTACGGCTAAAAGATGAACTCGATCAAATTTTAAACCAGTTAAGATAATATCTATAGCCGGTTAAATTAAAAATTGTGATCTACGCCTATTAAAAACATAAAGCCTATCGTTTCTATCTGATTGATATAGGTGAGTGAAGATGTTTGATGAAATATTGAATTTTGCAATTTATTATTGAGCATGTTCAATACCTTGACCGACAACATTATGGGCTTGCTCCTTTCCGGTGTCAAGGAAATATAACCAGTGAGATGTAAATCACTCAATGGGTCCAATCGACGCCCATCGATCGTATTGAATGATGTAGCATACCGTGAGTGAGACGTATTTTTAACACAACAAATTAATAAAATATTATATTTATATTTAGCTGTATATTAACAATATGTAATTATAGCGTAGTAATTTCATAATGCAAACAAAAAACATAAACATCTTGCTTACACCGGTACAAATTACAGTGATTTTCTGGCGTGCTGAAGTTCTTTTGCATTCAATTTGACCATCTAATTGAAAATCATCCATAATATGACGAATGCTTCAAATTTTTAAAAAGTCGATACTTGTTCTTTCACTATTGCCCATCAATCATTTAAAGTTATTTTGCTTGTTATTGCATGGTTGCTAGATGGCGGCCCAACGGCAGTCTGTGAAAAAACAATCAAGATTATAGGCAAACAAACACAAAATATTTATAACATTATGATGGAGAGAAAATGTTTAAAAATGCCAAGCATTATAGGTCTCGACCACTTTCAAATTTCATTTTCTACACTTGAGGATGCTTCGGTTGGCTCAATGTATGTGTATGGCTGCTCTAACTTACAATCTAAAGAATTTTTTACGCTTTACCGCTAAAAAACCACTTATCATAGTACAGATAATCACCCTTGAATATGGGCGACTAAAGACTTTTTTGAAAAAATCCTTTATATGAGCCTAAAAGCTCGATTCTAAGCCATTTTAAATTTGTGATTTTGTACAGAAACTAAAAATTTAGCATCGATTAAAACGTCCTTAAAGCGGTTGTTTTTCAAGGGTTCTTTCTGAAAACGGCAGTTGTGCAATGATTATCGTTGTTTGATAAAGGCGTTCTTGTTTTTCGTCACTGTCAAGCTGTTATTTTTTAGTCTTTTTAGTTTTCTCTTTTGTAAATAAATCGGCTGTATATTTTTCGTATAGCCCAAATAAAAATTCCATCCGATTGGCTTCACTTGTAAATGCATGTGGTCTGTAAGCTAAATCAACTGCTTTGTCTAACTCGTTGTGAGCTTTGATTAAAGCAGGTGGCATCGTCAATGGGTCGTAGAGGTCAGCAAGTGAACTGTTAGGAAATTGTAGTCTTGCATCTAATACTTTTTGTGCTGCTGTTTCAATAGCAATAATTTGTTTCACTGTTGGATTTTCAGGCCAAGGATAATTGTTGTAAACGATATCTTTCGAATATCTGTAATCACTTTTCAATCGCCCACAAATATATTTAACCCAAGCCATATGCATTGCTGACATTAAAACTCCAAAATGATATTGATTTCCATTAGGTATAGACATACAGGTGTCGCTTACAATGGAATTTTTATCAAAAAATCCGAATGGAATATATGGTCTATTTTCAGACGAAACTCTCGGAACAACTATAAAAGTTTCTGGTCGGTTTCTGTCACGAAATAAAGTTGGCGTTACTGCAAATTTTTGTGTTGAAGGGGCTACGCTGTCAAGGCGAAACTTTTTTACTAACTCTACTCTTTTAAGCACTTCAGGCATTTGTTTTAGTTCGTTTGGTTCAGCGTCCACAAGCCATAAGCACCAACGTTTTTTTCCATTTAAAAACTCAAAAGCAGAAATAAGAGGAAGAATATACTTTTCAGCTTTCGGTTCTTTTTGTAAAAAATCAATTTTTTCTTCGTCAGAGAGTATCAAATTTCCACCATCCAAAGGCATATTTCCAAAACTCATTTTGGGAACATTGCAAAGTGGGTTTGTCCGTTTAGTGATTAAAATATCTTTTGCATCAACCAAATATGGATTGATATTTTTTGCTTTTATTTCATGAGCTTCGCCTTTAATATCTTCATATTCAAAAATAACTTTGTTATTCGTATCAAAATTGGCGAAACCAATTATTACACAATATACAGCTGCATTTCCCTTGGCTTCGTTGCTCCATTTAAAAGTTCTATGAGCAAAGTGAATTTTGATATTGTATTTATTGAGCATTTGTCCCCAAAGTATGCTTGTTTGTTCACCTTGTACAATGGAGTTGGTAGAAACAAAAGCTACTTTTGTTTTTAACCCTTGAATATATTTTGCTGCTTTGATGTACCAAGCCGTTACATAGTCCAAAACTCCTGCACCTTGTATGTTTTCAAATTCTTTTACTACAGCATTTCGCTGGGTTTGACTCATTATTTTGGAGCCAATAAAAGGCGGATTTCCAATGATGTAATCAAAAGTTATTTCATTCGTTGGGCTGGGTTTTCCTTTATGGATTTGGTAAGTTTCCGTTTGAACGTTAGCTGTTTTGTATTCACTAATCGGTTCCTCCACTAAATAAATATTGGCATGTTTAGCAACAACATTAATTGTATTTACAGGATTTAATAAAGACTGCCAATCGGTTTCTAAAGCATCACCATGAACAATGGTAGCGGCTTTTTTTAACGGCAAACGCACAAAGTATTGTCCGAACTCACTACTTACTAACATATTCATTTGGTGGTCAATCAGCCACATTGCAACTTCGGCAATTCGGGCAGGGAATTCTTCATATTCTATGCCAAAAAATTGGTCAACATTAATCCAAAGAATTTGGCTAATATCTAAAAAGCCTTGTCCAGATTTGTTGAGTGCTTTTAAAATTTCAAATTCTAATAGTCGCAACTCTCGATACGTGATCACCAAAAAGTTTCCGCATCCGCAAGCAGGATCCAAAAATTTGAGCGTGCTAAGTTTTTTATGAAATTCGTTTAGTTTGTTTTTGTTGTCTTTTACGCTTTCAAATTCTTGCCAAAGTTCGTCAAGAAAAAGCGGTTTAATCAGTTTTAAAATGTTGGTTTCGCTGGTGTAATGTGCTCCAAGGTTTCTGCGTTCTTTTGGATTCATCACACTTTGAAACATTGAGCCGAAAATGGCAGGCGAAATTTTGCTCCAATCAATGTAACAGCAATTTAAAAGCGCTTGTCGCATATTGCTGTCAAAACTTGCTGTAGGCAAAAGTTCTTCAAATAATTTTCCATTGACATACGGAAAGTCGGCAAGTTGCTCATCCAGATTTTTATAACGGTTTTCTTTTGGTGTGTTAAGCACCTGAAAAAGTTCTTGTAGTTTTGCCGCAAGATCACTTCCATCTATATTAGTGCGTTGTTCAATGTATTCTTGAAATTGCTGCTTGTTGAAAATGGTGGTGTCTTCGGCAAACAAGCAAAACAGAATACGAACTAGATAAACTTCTAATGGGTGTCCAGTGTAACCAATTTCCTTCAATCTGTCGTGAAGTTTACCCATTAACTCGGCTGCCTTAATGTTTGCAGGGTCTTGTTCTTTGTAAACTTTCTTTTGATAGCCAAGTAAATAACCGAAATGCTGAACGTTGTTGACAAGGTCGTTGAGTTTAAACTCAATCGTTTTGTTTTCTTCCAGGTCGTAAAGTCTAAAATTTTCAAAATCACAAACCAAAATATATTTCGGTAGTTCATGTTCTTTCAATCCGTATGTATAGTCTTTAGCTTGTGTAAATGCTTTATCGAGATTTTTACCCCGACTTTTCATTTCAATTAAAATTGTTCCTTTCCAAAGCAGGTCAATGTAACCGTCTTTGTCATCCAATTTTTTTACTCTATGCTCAAAAGTCGAAACCCGTTTGCTTGTAATACCAAACACATTGAAAAACTCAACTAAAAATGGTTTTGCGTCTGCTTCTTCGTTTGAAGTGTCTGCCCATTCTTTTGAGAATTTTAATGCTCGATCTTTTATTTCGTTCCAACTTAAAGTCATTCTTTTTTTGTTTGTTATCGGTCGTTTTCTTGTTGGTTGTATGTCCTCCTAAGCTTGCACATAAAGGCAGTCTGTGAAAATATAATCAAGAATATAGGCAAAATTACACAAAATAATTATAACTTCATGATGCAAAGAAAATATTTAAAAAATGGCTATCCTACTAGATTTGTACGCTGAGCTTGCCGAAGCACACGCTCGGGGCTTTCGCTTTCTCAGGGCTTTCTTCTATTCATCATAATGTTAGCAGCAGGTGTTTATTCTTTTCCTTTTTTAGGCTTCTTTTTTGCTTCTTTAAGAACTTTCTTCTCGTCACTATCGAGTTTTCGTTGTAGTTTCTTTACATCTTCAGCTGGTGGTAAATTCTCTGGAATAATCCCTCTGTTTGTTAGCATATTTCTAACTGCTAAGTTATTATCAATATGTTCTTTTTCAATTTTAGATTGCCCTTTTAAATCCTTATTTTGAACATTAAGTCCTGTCATTTCTGCAGCTAAATCTTTCGCTTTTATGCTAATTGTAGGAAGAAAGTCTGCTACGGGTCTATTGTCAGGAACTCCCATTTTCTTCTTTAGCATTTGAGTATTTAGGCGAAATAATGCTTGGTCTCCTTTACTTCTAATAATTGCAAAGCCTTGACTATCTACACCTCTTTCATATAGAACACCTGATAATTGTTTTTCTGTTTGGCTTAGTTTTTCTCTTGCTTTTACACGCTCAAATTCTAATAATCTTTGTTCTACAAGCTCTGCTCTTCTTGTTTGAACTGCAAAATAGTTTTGTGCAAATGAAATCTCTTCTTTTCTACTATCTCCATTTTGGGCTATTAAGTAACACGCATATCTTGTCAAAAGAATATCGTCTATTTCTTTTTCAGCTCCTTTGGGCATTGGTATCGTTTTCCTGATGTCAGGAAAATGATATTCTATTTGCTCTCCAACATTTTTACAAGCGTCTTTAGCTTTTTCGATAACTTTTTCAAAGTTTTCCCACTTGCTATATCCAAGAAGTTTTTGTAAATCTCGTGCACTCCAACATTCAACACCTTCAAGTTCAGATGCTGCATTTTCAAATTTATGAAATAAGTCCTTTATTTCTTCTGATTTCATTTGTAACAATATATTATTCCAACAAATTTACAAAAATGTTGTTGATTTGGGATTGACGGTTGCTTTATTACACTTGCCACCAACGGAAGTCTGTGAAAAAAACATTTACAAACTGCATCAAAAATACAAAACTTTTTCGTAACTTCATGCTGTAAATATATTATTTTCATAAATGCCTACCATATTAGGTCTTAACCGTTTTCAATTTACTTTTTTCTACACTATAATACACTTCGACAGGCTCAGCACAGGTACTATTTCTGCAGATAATGAAGTGCGATTCATTGATGCCTTTGTAAATAAGTTGGATAAAAAAAAAACAGCAGCCTAAATCCAAGTATCAAGTACAAAGCCTCATGCTCATAGTTTTCGCTTTCTTAAGACTTTCTTCTTTTTGTCATAATGTTTTAGCGGGCCGCCCTTATTTTTTAGTGTTCAATAACCAATCTATTGCATTTATTTGTTTTACTCCATTATGCGTTCCTGTTTGATAGTCCATTGTAATTAGCATTTTTTCATTATGGTCGGAAATATTGTTAAAAGGTGCTAATTCACGAGATAGAGTAGTAGCGTTTTGTACCGTTTGTGAAACTTGAATGTATTGTGTGTAACCCTCATTGTTTCTAACTACAAAATCAACCTCCAAATTGTTGGTTTTTCCTATCCACACTTGGTTATTTCTACGTTTTAATTCAAGATAAATTACATTTTCTAGCAAGTGTCCTGCATCAGCTGTAAATTCCTTGCCAAGTAAAGCGTTACGAAACCCCAAATCAACCAAATAATACTTTTCTTGCGTTGCTAAATGTTGTTTTCCTTTTATGTCGTAGCGGTTTACTTTGTAAAATAAGTAGGCTTCTACCAATGTATTAATGTATTTTGTAACCGTTTTATTATCTATTTTTTTCTGCTAAAAAACGAAAATCGGGCATATCCATATTGATTGCCAAAATTGAAACTGTTGGATTGTCGTTCCGTAATAAGTCTTGAAATTGAGACATTAAGGTTGATTTTCCACAACGTCTAACCCCTGTGGCAACTTTAATTAAGTTTTTGTCTTTCAATACAGAAAGTGTGTCTAAATAACTTTTGCGTATTATTGTTTTCATATCGCAAAAATAATGAAATTCCTAAAACTATTAAAAATTAAAAGGTTTTAGGAATTTTATCTCTAAATTCATTTTGACAGTATTTAAAAGGTTAAACTAATTTTTGTCTCGCAACACAAATGAATTACGTTTGGCCTGTTACTGTCAGATTAAATCAAAACTTATTCAACTGAACCCGCCATTGAGCCAAACGCCTGTTTTGGTGCGTTTTTCTATTTATTAAATTCTTCGTCAATTTCTATCAACATTTCTTTTAGTTCGTCAAGTTGTTTCCCTAAACTGTCAAGGAATATCTCGGCATCATCATTTTGCAATAGATTATTTTCTGTCCACCATTCATTGAAACGAGCAATAATGTAGTCAGTTAGTCTAAATACTTCGGAAATACCACTTGGCAAGTTGTTATTGTATCTTATATTCAATTCTGTTCGTATTTCATCTAAGGCATTTTTAACTCCTGATATACCCCATTCTCCTTGAAAAGTTCTGTCTGTATCTCTAATTCCTCGATAAATAAGTTGAATATTATCGTCTGCACCAACTAACATTTCTTTGAGTGCTTTGTTTTTATGCTCGTCTTTTTTCATTTCAATTTTTTTTAAGATTTTGTCAAGAACTGTTTGAAGTACTTTTATTGTTAATTCAGTTTGTTTTGAAATGAATGTTTTTAAGTCAACTTCAACTTTTCTAAATTTTGGTGTATATCCCGCGTATATAAACCTGTCTTTAGAAATTGGTCCTTTGGCAATAAAATAAAACTCTGTATTTTTTCTGTTTGTAGGATGTCCTGCAATATCGTTTCGGACTTCTCTAATATCTTTGTCAAAAGAAAATGTATCGAAAAACTCTGTTTGTTTAATTTTTTCATCCAAAACACATTTATACAAATGATAAAGTCCGTCTTGTTGAAGAAAGAGGGACTGAAGAAGTCCATAGATAAGTAATGTGCTTCTACCTTGTTTTCCCAATGATTCAGCACTTTTAAATTCCTCTATTGCAATTTGACTGTCTTCAATTAGGTCGATTGAAGTGAATGTCTGGTTATATTTTAATTCGTTTGGAATGTTATAAAAATTGTGATACAAAGGCTCGTGGATAGCCTCATTCAGCGTATTGCATAAATCTATAATTTCATTTGTCATTTAGTTGTCAGTTGTCCTTTAAAATGCACCAGAACCATTTGTATATTCGCCAAATTGCATAAATTTTTCATGTAAATCTAATCTTTTTTTTCAAATATCCAAAGTACCCAATGGACTTTTTATTCATCTTCTCAACTTATCTGTAATGTGCGTATATATTTCTGTTGTCTTTAGTGAGTTGTGCCCCAAAAGTTCTTGTCCGATACGTATATCTGTCCCATCTAGTATTTGATGGTCACCCTTTATTTACGCAGAGCGTGCTACGGGCTTACTTTTTAAAATTCATCTATTTTTAGGTTGTAACCTATTAGCTTAAAGAACTCTTTTTGACTATTCTGTTTTACCGGATAACAATAATTTAATGAGTAAGAAAAAACGATGAGGCATTACTTCAACCTACGCTAAACCTTTCATTTTCATTGAGTTCAGGTTAAAATCATATATTTGAAAAACTAACTCAAAACAGCGCTCTCAATACCACTTCTCTTTTTATCACCTCAGTACCGCGTCGCAGTTTAAACTTCACTTTTTTCCCGGTTTTACCACTCAGTTTTCGGTTGATCTTATTGAGTGACATCCACTTGGCAGGCCAGCCATTAACAGAGAGTATAATATCATTGACCCTTATATCTGCCTCAGCAGCAGGCGAATGGTCCATAACATGCCTGACATAGAAGTCCTTCAGGTTCTTGCCATAAGAAAAAATGGTCATGCCGCTTTTATCAAACTCAAACGCTTTATTATAATGTTTTTTAGCCTTCAAATACAAGGCGCGATCAGGGTAATGAATCACTACGTCAAACCGCTCTAGAATTAGATTGCCTATTAATCCATGTCTCTTCTCTACATCTTCATGATGATAAAGACTATCCCGAGGTTGAAAACTACTGATCATATTTTTAAAGGTGAAATCACCAAAGCTCATCATATGAATACGCCCAATAAATCCTTCAATATCACCTCCCAACCCTTGCCCTAGATTACCTTTTACATAACGCCCATGCATGAGTGAAGTATCCGGAAACTGATAAAAAATGGCAGATAACCCCGCACCGGTATCTATCAAAAGCTTTGTTTCCTTCATTATCTCAGAAGTAAATGCAGTTTGACATGTCATATAAGGCTTTTTATTCTTAACTTCCAGCTCTATTCTATCATATCCCTTAACCTTCTTAGGTGAAAAATGCCTTTTATCTATCAGTGTAATGATCTTTCTTCTATAATTAATTTGTACGATCCTGCCAGCAAAAAAATCACCACCCAATATGCCGTCTATCCTTATCCCAAGGTATTCTTCAGGCAAAAGATACGATTCCTCCAGCACGATGACATTGTGTCTTTCTGCTCGCATATTGGCGACCTGTAGATAAACCCCATTACAAACAAAAGCATATATCTCACGGCTTAAGTCCGACCCCAGCAATCGTATTTTTTTGTGTACAGGAATATGCAGCGCTGTGATCAAGTCGTTCTTGAGCAAAACAGTATTTTCTGCTCCAGTATCAAAAATAAAATTTAGAGAATATTTGTGCTCAAAAAAAACCTCAACAACCATCACGCCATTGATGTATTGAAAAGGTATCTCAACGTGTCCCTGTTTGATGACATTGTGCACAGAATAATTCAATTGCTGACCTCCGATAGTAAGCGGAAAGATCATGACTATCAAACAAAAAAATATACACCTTAAATTGTACAGAAGATTAAATTTTATCTGACAGCGATGGCTCATATATTATCTCGACTGAATAAGAGAATCTATACAAAGATATTTATTTTTTTAAATTCAGTTAAATAGATGCACCCGTGTAGAACCATTTTTATACTTTTGACAAGCAAAAACAAGCTGGATACTATCCAAGGATGGATACCTCAAAATGAAGAATTAGGGTGTAAACATCAGCTCGCCACCATCTATAAAATCCGTTTGATATAAAAAAATCGAGTTTTTAGCCACAATTTTATAGATTTTATATTTTTTTCTATAAAAATAGTATTTAAAATAAGCTAAAGTCTTATCTTTGCGGCTCTTTAGAATAAACACTAAGAAAAATAGTCATGGTAACAATTGAAGTTCAAGGCAATACAAGAAATGAGTTTGGAAAATCAAGCTCAAAAAAAGAGAGAAATAGCGGTTTAGTTCCTGCTGTTTTATATGGCGGCGAGGAAGTCATTCACTTTACAGTAACACCGGCCAGTGTAAAACATTTGATTTATACACCGGATTTTAAGATTGCAGACCTAGACATAAATGGTAAAAAATACAAGGCCATTTTAAAAGCTGCTCAGTTTCACCCGGTAACGGACAGACTTTTGCATATTGACTTTTTGAGACTTATCGACAAGACACCGATAAAAGTAGAGGTTCCTTTAAGATTTAAAGGCACATCTCCGGGAGTTAAGGTAGGTGGTAAACTGATCCAGCAGTTAAGAAAGATCAAAATTAAAACAACTCCAGAGCACTTGGTAGATGAGTTGAAGGCTGACATCTCTAAACTTGACTTAGGTCAGGCCATCAGAGTTAGAGAAATCATCGTTCCTGAAGGTGTTGAAGTTTTGAACAACCCTGCTACACCAATTGGATTGATCGAGATTCCGAGAGCATTGAAGTCAGCAGCAGCTGCTGCTGCAAAGGAAACCGGAAAGAAGAAATAATTCCTAGCAATAAACTTTTTCATAATACAAAAAGGTCTTATCGGATAGATGAGACCTTTTCTTTTTGCATTAATGTCCCGTCCTAAAATAGCGATACACTAAAAAAGTATCAATATGCAAAATAAAGAAAACGAGTATGTTAAACGCACTCAAAAAGATTACACATTAGCATTTAAACTTCAAGTCGTATCAGAAAT
>WBZO01001058.1_pt1 | contig 47634 bp, 48 predicted proteins | sample 5204261 | NCBI WGS metagenome assembly WBZO01 (sample SAMN12412400, study PRJNA552823) | activated sludge metagenome | isolation source: activated sludge from anammox sidestream of wastewater treatment plant... | place: USA: North Carolina | collected 2017-09
AGAGCGGTGGGGAAATACCCGGGCCCATTCCGAACCCGGTCGTCAAGCCCGCCAGCGCCGATGGTACTCGAGGGGCGACCCTCCGGGAGAGTAGGCCATCGCCAGCCGGAATCTCTTTTTTTTGTACATGAAAAATCGCGTATCCAGAGATACGCGATTTTTTTATTTCCAATTTTGCTTTATCTTTCGAGCGCGTATCCGATGACGCCGCCGCCCATCAAACCGCACAAGGCGCTGGATACGCCCCAAAGCAAACTCGCTACAATTAAATCGAGCGCCCCGCTTTCCGTAAAGCGTTCCACCATGTCCGAGAGCGGCGCGGCGAGTAAATCATTGAGCGAGGTTTGCATCAAAAAACCGATGCCAAAACCGACGGCGCCGGCAAGGATCAAGCGCAGCGTTACGCGCGGCTGCCATAACGCAATGCCCAAAAACAAACCCAACAGCCCGCCGATGATGGCGTGCTGCAGAATGGCGACGCCTTCCACCGCCGCGCGAACGGTAATCGCCGGATTGACGCGCGCCGTCACGAGTAATGAAGTGAGCAAATAACCCCCGCCGCAGCCGAGGATTCCGCTCAAGGCAAACAAAACGGTATAAGCGCGCCAGCGCGTCGCCGACGCGAGGTACGCCGCGCCCAACGCGCCCGCCGTGCCGTACAAAAAGATGCCGATGGCAAGAATTAGATTGGGGTCTGTAACGTTAACGCTCAACACGCGCATCAACGTTCCCATCGCCGCAAACGCGATGGCGAAACCTTCCGCGCCGGCGAGCGACGCGCCCGCCAAAAACGCGCGCGGCGGCGTAGTTTTTACATCTCGAGTCATAGTCGTTGGATTCATTTCTCGTTAGTGAATCAGTACGCGCCCAACCCACCAACCCGCCGAACGTTTTGCGCCGTCCAATACTTCTTGCAACAATTCGACGCGCCGCCATGCCAGCTGCGCTTCTTCCGGTTCCAGATATTTGTCAAAAACCTTTTCCAGCGTCACCGTATTGTCATAGACCGTTTTCCACAATCTATAATTTTGATTCGTGACGTGAAAAAAATACTCGCGGTTAATATCGTCCGTTTCGTCGCCGCCCGTGACCACGCGATGGTCAACCAACAGCGCCGCGCAATCTCGAATATCCTTGTCCTGAAAATGTACGCGCGCCAATTTTTGCAGCAATAAATCCGCGAGCGGCAGCGTCAACGGCGTCACGCCAAGCCGCGCGGAAAAATCAAATGCGAAATCTTGGCGCCACGTCGGACTAGAGATTTCCGCGACGGCGCCGTCTTTGTCGAATTTTAATTCGTCCGCCGACGCGGATTTTTCCAGCCAACCGCGCGCCTTGAATAACTCTGTCACGCGCGCCCAATCGTTTTTGGCGGCAATCAAATCCAAGTCGCTGTACGGGCGCTGCAGCGTCGTATGCGATTCGACGCTCGGACAGCGCGCGTAAATCGCCACGCCGCCCGCCAGCCGCAGCGTTATATTTTGCGCCTGCGCCGCATGGACGAGCTCTGTTCCCAACTGTACCAATTCGTTTGCAGTCATTCCGTTTGTGAATTCCTCTTTTGCTTGGTTTCCGCGCTGCTTTTCGCCGTGCGCGCGGCGGTTAAATCTAATTGGACACATCCGGCAGCGCGTCTTCGACGGCGTTCAACGTCGCCTCGATGTCCGAAGGCGTGTGCGCGGTGGACAAGAACCATCTGCCCAAGCCGTTCGGATAAATCAACACGCCGCGCTGGCGTAACGCCGCTTGCAATTTACGAAATGTAGTCAAATCCGCGTATTGCGCCGCGTCGCGGTATTCGCGGATCGGCTGCGGCGAAAAATAAATTTGCCAGAACGAGGCGACGCGCTGCACTTGGACCGGGACGCCCGCGCGGTCAAAAATTTCGCGGACGCCGTTCGCCAATTTCGCGCCGAGCCGTTCCAAATTTTCGTACGTGCCGGGTTTATCCAATTCGTCCAACGTCGCGTTCGCCGCGCTCATTGCCACGACGTTCGCGTTGTACGTGCCTGCGTGCAAAATTTCATCGCGCGCCACCGCGTCCATCACCGCGCGCGAACCGCCGTACGCCGCGACGCCGAAACCCGCGCCCAGCGCTTTCGCCAACACTGTAATGTCCGGTTTTACGTCGTACAATTCTTGCGCCCCGCCGCGCGCCGCGCGCAAGCCCGTAATCACTTCGTCAAAAATCAAAAGGATGTCGTTTTCGCGCGTCACCTCGCGCAAAAATTTCAAATAACCCGGCGCGGGCGGAATCACGCCGCAGTTCGCCATGATCGGCTCGGTGATGATGGCGGCAATTTCGCCGCGATGATCGCGGATCGTTTTGCGAATCAGATCCGCGTCATTCCACGCGCGCGTAAGGATGAACCGCGCATATTCCATCGGCGTGCCGGCGGCGGGAATTGTGCGCGGCGCGGTGCGCGGACCCAAATCTTTGAGCGCGGGATGATAACTGTATTCCGTCGCGTCCGTCCAGCCGTGATATTGACCTTCGAATTTTATAATTTTGTCGCGTCCCGTGAGCGCGCGCGCGAGGCGCACCGCGTAATGCGTCGCCTCGGAACCCGAATTGGAAAATTTTACGAGTTCCATCGAAGGAAAGCGGTCGCGGATTTTTTCCGCGACGACGCGCTCCATTTCGTACGGCAGCGCGAACAGGTTGCCGTATGCGAGAATCGCTTCCGCCACCGCTTGCGACACTTGACGCGGACGATGCCCCAAAATTAGGGGTCCATGTCCCATCACGTAATCAATGTATTCGTTTTCGTCCACATCGTACAGATGCGAACCGTCGCCGCGTTGAATCATCGGCGGATAGGGCAGCCAACCCGCCGAAGGTCCGCGCACAATCGAAGTGACGCCGCCGGCGACGACCTCTTGCGCGCGCTGGAATAATTCGTACGAACGGGTGTGATGGTCGAGAGAAATGCTCATGGGCGTATTATATCCGAGAATAAAAATGACTCAGCGCCGCGTCAATTTCGCGTACGCCGCGAGCAAACGTTTGACGCCCGCGCCTTCGAACGCGACTTGGAGCTCTTCGTCATTGCCGACAATTTTGCTTGCGATAATCGTGCCGTTGCCGAACGTCGGATGCGTTACTTTGTCGCCGCCCTTCCATTCGGTCGCTTGCGCGGGTTTTGGTTTTTCGACGAATGAGGTTTTCGCCGCGCCGAGTTTGCGCGTCGCGGTTTCATCGTCGTCCGACGAGCGGCCGACGACGGTTGACGAACGGCGCGCAGTTTTGGGGGCGACTTGGCGGCTTGCGTCCTTTGTCGTGCGTCGCGCGTCGTTTGTCTGTCGTCGGTCGTCCGCCTCCCACGTCGTCATCTCTTTGTACTTGCGCGCGTTCAAAATATCGTCGTACGAATTGCGTTTTTCGCCGCTCCGAGTGTGAACCAATTCGCGCGGAATGTCGGTCAAAAAACGCGAGGGCTCGGTGGGTTCGTATTGATTGCCAAAGGTCGAACGGCGGAACGCGTACAGCAAATACAATTTTTCGCGCGCGCGCGTAATGCCCACGTACGCGAGGCGGCGTTCCTCTTCCATTTCGTGCGCTTCGTCAAAAGAACGCGCGTGCGGAAAAATGCCTTCTTCCATGCCTGTGATGAAAACGACGGGAAACTCTAGCCCTTTTGCCATGTGCAGCGTCATCAAGACGACGACGCCTTCATTTGCGTCGTGCGCGTCCACGTCGGACACGAGCGCGGCGGTTTCCAAAAATTCCGCGAGCGCGGCGGCGGGGTCGAGCGCGCCATGCTCTTGCGTCGCTTTCCGCAATTCCAGCACATTGTCCCAACGGTCGTCGCCCTCTTTCGAGCCGTCCACCAAATAATCGCGATACCCGATTTTTTCGACGAGCGCGTCATAGAATTGCGTCAACGTCAATTCCTCTCGGAGGCGATTCAATTCCACCATCAAATCATAAAACGCAATCAACGCGCGGCGCGCGCGCGCGTCAAAATAATTGGCGTACGGAAAATCCGAATGAGCCGCCGCCTGTACGGAACGAACGCCGTTTCGTTCCTCCTCCGAACGCTGCGGCGAGCGTTCGCTACCCGGCGATGAATCGTTTCGTTCCTCCTCCGAACGCTGCGGCGAGCGTTCGCTGCCCGGCGATGAATCGTTTCGTTCCTCCTCCGAACGCTGCGGCGAGCGTTCGCTGCCCGGCGATGAATTTTGCCGTTCGCTACTCTCTTTTAATAATTTCAGCGCGACCACCGGCGACACGCCCAATTTTTCCGCGACCTTGACCAAATCCTGATGCGTGCGTTTGCCGATGCCGCGCGATGGAACGTTCAAAATGCGATTGAACGAAACGGTATCGCGCGGATTGTGCAGCAGACGCAGATACGCCAGCAAATCTTTGACCTCGCGCAATTCGTAAAAACCGCGCGCGCCAATGACTTTGTACGGAATGCCGCGGCGGAAAAATTCTTCGCCCAACAGACGCGACTGTGCGCGCGTGCGATAAAACACCGCGAAATCTTTCGGCTTGTATTTGCCCTGCGCGAGCAGGCGATTGATTTCTTGCGCCGCCAACTGCGGCTCTTCGCGGTCGTCGTACGCTTCGATAATTTCAATCGGAATGCCGCGCGGATTTTCCGTCCACAAATTTTTAGCGGTGCGCGTCGGATTGCGCCGAATCACCGCTTGCGCCACGTCCAGAATCGTCTGCGTCGAACGATAATTTTGTTCCAACAGAAAAATTTGCGCGTCGGGAAAATCTTGGCGAAAACGTATGACGTTGCGATAGTCCGCGCCGCGCCACGCGTAAATGGATTGGTCTTCGTCCCCGACGCAAAAGATATTGCGATATTTCCCCGCCAGCAATTTCACGATCAAGTACTGCGCCATGTTCGTATCTTGGAATTCGTCCACGTGCAGATACGCATACCGCCGCTGATATTTTTGCAGAACGGCGGGATGGTCGCGCAGCAATTGCACGGTGTAAATCAACAGGTCGTCAAAATCCACCGCGTTATTGTCCAACAATTTTTCCTGATAGCGTTTGTAAATGCGGCCAATCGCTTCGTGCCAATACGTCGCGGGGACATACTGCTCGGGCCCGACGAGCTCGTTTTTCGCTTTGGAAATCGCGCCCAACACCTGACCCGGACGGTACACTTTGTCGTTGATATTTTGCTCGCGCACGATTTCTTGAATCAACTTGGCTTGGTCGTCGTCGTCAAAAATTACAAAGCCCGGCGCGAGGCCCACGGTTTCGCCGTCGCGCCGCAAAAAGCGCGCGCAAATTGCGTGAAACGTGCCGATGGTCAGGTCGCGCATTTTCTCTTCGCCGACGAGCCGCGCAAGACGGTCGCGCATTTCGCGCGCGGCTTTGTTGGTGAACGTTACCGCCAAGATATTGTGCGGCGCCAGGCGAATTTCTTGGAGCAAGTACGCGATGCGATACGTCAATACGCGCGTTTTGCCCGAACCCGGTCCGGCGAGGACCAGCACGGGCCCATCTACGCGTTCAACCGCTTGACGCTGCTGCGGATTGAGTTGAGAAAGCAAAGACATTTTGATTTACGATTTCCTCGTCATTTTCTCTACGCTGCAATCGCGTTCCGAATGAGCGATACATTCCAAGCGCGGCGCGGGCATGGCGATGCGACGCGCGAGCGCGTGATAGAGCCGACACAGCGGCATCCCCATCACGTTTGCAAAACAGCCGTCCACGCGCGCGACGGGTTGGAATTCGGGATGCTGCACCGCATAGCCCGCCGCCTTGTCGAACGGGTCGCCGCTCGCGATATACTTGGCAATTTCCGCGTCGCTGTAATCGCGCATGACTACGCGCGTGTGCGCGATTTCCGTTTCAAGCCAAGCGCCGTCGGCGATGGTGAAACCGGTGAACACATTGTGCGCGCGATTCCGCAGCGCGGTCAACATGGCGCGCGCGGCGGCGTCGTCGCGCGGTTTGCCCAGAATCGCGCCGTCGAGTTCCACGTCCGTATCCGCCGCGATAATCAACGCGTCGGGATGGCTCTGCTGCGCGGCGCGCGCTTTGGCGTGCGAAAGGCGCGCGACCATGTTCGGCGCGTTTTCGTCGGCGTTGTGAGATTCGTCCGCATGCGTGGCGAGCGTCGAAAATTCAATTCCCAAAAGTTTCAATAATTCACGGCGGCGCGGCGACGCCGACGCGAGCAGGATTTGCTTTGGCATGACAAGCGCTAATTATAACATTGCCGCGGGCGCAAGCCATTTTATCGGCGTCGGCGCGTGCGTTCTCAAAAGCGATAATGCGGTTCCGGTAGGGCGCTGTCAAGTACGCAAGACCGCAAAAGTCAATGCTGGAAAATAAACTGACGGTGGGAAAAAGCCAATGCATGGGAAGCGCTGCGCCGGCGCGTCCAAGAGGGCAAAAATGAAAATGATGGTATGATTCAGTCCCCACAAGACCAAGCGGGTAAGGGGGGCGTCGCGCAAATTTGACGCCGCCGAACGGTTAGCCGATTGCAAACAAAATAGAGATTTGTTGAAACCCAAAGGGCAGCGACAGCGGTTGTCGCTGCTCATGTCTTGAGCCCTGCTTGCCGAATTGTGAAACGTCGTTCGAAAGGCGCTCTAACTAGTCTACCATCACGTATGGAACGATTTATCGCGTTTCTCGAAAAAAATGCTCGGCGGCTGCCCGGTCCGGGTAAAATTATAGTCGGCGGTTTGCTGGCGGACCGCGGCGCGCTGCGGACTTTGATCGCGTGCATGGCGGCGATTCTGGCTGCCACGCTCCAGCCGCCGGTGTTATCGCTCTCGGTTGCGCACGTGCAGCAAGGATTGCGCGACCCCGGCAGCATTGTGCCGCTTCAGGTCGCGGCGGCGTATCTGCTGTTGGCGGTCCTCACGTTGGTTGGCGGCGCGAGCGGCGATCTGTTCGGGCGCAAACGTTATCTATTGTTTGGGTTGTTTGGCGTACTGGCGACCAATGTAGCGGGTATATTTTTGTTTGATACGCCGCATTATTCTGCGGTGAACGCGCTCAACACGATAACGACTGTGCTGGTCATGCCCATGACCATCGCCCTGGTGACCGTAGCGTTTCCGTTCCAAGTGCGCCCCTTTGCTTATGGCGCGTTGTTTGCGTGTCAGGGTTTGGGGCTGGTTGCCGCTTCCTCTTTGTATGGAATTTTTGCGCCGACGAATTTTGTCTGGGCGGCGTTCATACCGGCGGTGATTCTGGGCGTTATTGCCATCCGGTTGGTCTGGCGCGATGCGGACGAAAGTCGCGCGCCCGGCGGCGTCTCACGACAGGAATTGATTTTGAACGTATTCTGGGCAGCGGCGATTTTTGGTTTGGTGTATGGCTTGTTGGCGTTTGGCGGCGGACTCACCGGCCTCAATACGTTTTTGATTGTGGCGATTTGTTTGATTGGGTTTGTGATTGCGTATCGTTGGGTCATGCGCCGCGCCGAGGGCCATTCCGTCAAATTGTATAATGTGCGCGATTTATCGCTGGCGATTCTGGCTGGAATCATGCTTTCGCTGGCGCAAGGCACGTTGTTTTATCAAATCGGCGCATTCTTTCAAAAAATCCAATCCATCGGCCCGGTACAAGCGGGTTTGCAATTGCTGCCATACATTCTAGCCATGATGTTGGCGACGCTGGTGATTGTGCGGGTGGCGATGCATTTTGGCGCGCGGCGCATCATCTCCTTTGGCATTGCTTTGATGGCGGTCGGTTTGATGAGTATGTATTTCGTTCAAGCGACGACGCCCTATTGGCAGCTTATCCTGCCGCTCTTTGCCATGGGGTTTGGTTTTGGGATTGCGGCGCCCGCGCGCACGGTCGTGGTATTGACCAATGCGCCGCCGGGCTTGACGGGTATGGCGGCTGGCGTCAACGTTGCCGCCGGACAATCCGGCTTTACGCTGGGCATCATCTTGTCCAGTTTGATGTTGACCGAGTTTGCGAGCCGCGGCGTTGCCAGCCAACTGGAGCAACTTGGCGCATCGCCGAACCTTGTCCAAGCGGCTGGTCACTTTTTTCAAACTGTTTTTTCACGAGCGATCGCGGGGAACATGACGCGTGCGCCGGAAGACCTGGCAAAACAAGTCGCCGTCGCATTTGGCGATGTGTTCACCTCGGCGATGGTGGCGACATTTTTGGTTGTGGCATTTGTGCTGGCATTGAGCGCGTTTGTCGTGTACGTAGGAATGAGTCGGGGGCTCAAAGCCTCGTTTATTTCGGAACCGTTCAATGCCAGAAACAAGCCGACGGGCGCGGAGCCGGCGAATAAAGCACAAGACGGTTCGTAGCGTACGGAAAAAAATTAGATTCAGTCATTCAGAAAGGAAACAGCTGCTATGGCTAAAAAACAACTCGTCCTGGCGTTCTTTGACCGTGAAGCCATCGCCGATGGGGCGGTGAATGAACTCAAGAACTGGGACAAGGCAGATAAAGATATCAAGCTCGGCGCAATCGGTGTGCTGGTCAAAGACGACAAGGGCAAAATCAAGCAGTACAAGCTCGGTTCGCGGCGTTGGGGTATCGGCGCGGTGCTTGGCGTTATCGCCGGCGTACTGAGCGGCGGCCTGACAATTTTGGGCGGCGCCGTAATCGGCGGCGTCATTGGGGCGTTCTTTCACAAGGGTTTGGGACTCTCCAAAGATGACCTTGCGCGCATTGACAAGCAGCTCGACGGCGGCAAGGCGGCGGTCGGCGTTCTCGTGACCGACGCTGAAGCCGCCGGGGTTTCTGCAAAACTCAAGGAACTCGGCGGCGTACCCGAGACGCACGAGGTGAGCGAAGAAGCGGTGGAACAAGCCGCGACGGCAGTGGCGGAGACGCCTGCGGTGGAAGCGCCGGCAGCGGATATTCCAGCTTTAGAAAAAGCCGGGAGTTAGAGCCAATTCCGATTTGGTCTGTCGTCGCGACGGTAGCCGGGAATTTTGACGGGAACGATTTCGTCTGCTCGCGCGCGTTTGGCGAGAGCGCGCCGCGGTTTGCTCGCTCGCGCAAAAAATCTCGCCAGGATAACGATTCGCAAAGGGCGCTGCGGTTGAAACCGTTGCTTGATTTGCCGTGCAGGACAACGGCGCTACGACCAAGTTGGGGCGCGCACGGGATGCGTTCGCGCGCGGTAGTGCGGCGCGGGCAACGTTCCGCCGAATCCAAACGTCTGTTCGGCGGTTTTTTGGATCCGGTCGGATCTGAACGATCTCTTGGCGTGACCGGTTTTGAGCGGGCGCGCCGGCGCAAAAGGGCGTTGAATGTAAAGCGGGCTTGCCAGTACGGCAAGCCCGCTTTTTTATTGCGCATGTAAATTGCGTTTATGCACTGCGGGTGCGAAATGCCTGCACAATCATGACGATGCCGGCGACAAGCGCAAAGATTGACGCCGTCCAGAGGAACGCCAAGCCCATTCCCAAATTACCGGCGTCGCTCAGCAGAATCAAACCAAGGATAATGCCGACCACGCCGAGAATGCCCGCGCCCCAGCCGCCCCCCTTGAATGCCATGACGAGCATGATGATGCCTTGGAGCAGCGCCCAAAAGCCCATCACCCAGACAAAGATTTGGGGCAACGCTACTGCCGCCGCGACGGGATACATGAGAATCGCGCCGCCGGCGATGATGCTGATAATCCCCATAAACAATTTCCAGCCCCACGCGGTATGGTCAATAAACATGCTGACCAAATCCATAATCCCGCGCACGAGCCACCAAATGCCCAACAGCTGCACGAGGAGCAGATACGTATTGATTTGTGTTTTGGCAGGCGCCCAGAGCAATACCGCGCCGACACCGGCGAGGACGATGCCCTCGATGAGCATTGCCCACCACGGGCGGGCTTTGGTTTCAAACGACATTGGGCTTGCTTGCGTATTTGTTGCAGCGCTCATTTTCTTTCCTCCTTGAAAAAAATGACTTCGGCAGGACAGACGCTATCCTACGTTTGAATAACAGCCGTAAGTTATTTTTGAGGGTTTGAGCCGTACGCTCCTTAATCTTGCGCGCCTCCTTTCGTTTCGACATCAGGGTGGGCGACACCACCCTGCGTTTTCCAATGCCTCACTCACCGGCTGAGTTGCTCATTACTTGGACCGCGTTCGTTTCCCCCAGCGGTTGGCGCACCAAGATAAAAACGCTGATGATGAGTACCCACGCGGGAAACGCCAAGATCAACCACAACGAGATACTCGGCGTGACCAATAACACGAGCGCCAGTCCGTACGTCAAGAACGCCAATGCGCGCGGCATGACGTTCGTGCGCAGCCAGAGTGTGCCGGACGAAATCATGAATACGCCCGCCATGCGAATGGCATACACATTCGTCACCGTGTACATCACGGCGCGCCCAAAGGTAATGACGCCGTTTTGGATCAATACCTCTGGCGCAACGTTGTAACTCGTCACAATGCCGCCCGCGATTGCCGCCGCCGTGAACATCATCCCGAGAAACAACAGCCCGCTGCCCATGGAAACCGTCGAGAGAAACTGGTCTTCCAGCGCGCCTAGCCGGTCGCGTATGACGCCGATGAACCAGAGAAACGCAATGCCCGCAAACGGCACGATGGTTAGCGCGAACGAAATTAACGTTTCTTTGCCATGCAGCCATGAGGCGGTTGCCGCGCCGGTCAATGATTCGGGCAAGCTCACCCGAATCAGTACCACAAAGGTCGTGAACAATACCGCAAACAAAATGCCTGCCACCGCTGCCGCGCGCGGCGTGCGCAAGCGTTGGCGCGCGGACGAGTGCCCGGGGAGCGTGTGCCGTTCGAACGTTTGCGACACTGTAATGGGGAATCCCGACAGGTTTTTACGCTTGCGCGCGCGGTGAAAACTTGTCGGGGTTTGAGCGTTTATGGAATGATCTATGAGGCGGCTGGTTTCTTGCCGCCGATGAAACCGCCTTGATACGCGACGCCCGCGCCCGCCGCGACGAGTCCGGCGATCCAACTAACGGCGCCTTGCAAGGGTGCAAAGAGACTGCCCACTCCGAGCGCGATGAGCAAACCGCCGACGATTCCCGACAGAAAAACCATTGACCAACGCGTCGAGTATCTCACAAACAACGCGATCGCGAGACCGCCCACGAACGCCAGAATCCAATCCCACACGCCCAGATTCAGACCGGCAAGTTCGAGGAGCGCCAGCACAATGGTCACGCCCGCGACGCCGCCAATCACCGACAGGACAATGCGGAACGCCTGTTTGGCAGCCAAGCCCGTCACAAGACCGATTACGCCGAACGCAACTGGCAAGCCAATACGAACCCACATTTCCTGCGCGGGCAAAAGCTCGTGGACCAGAACGACGCCGAGCAATACGCCAACCGCCGCGCCCAAGGCATAGAGGCGGCTGCCGACGAACAAGACGATGATGCCGACGACGATGAGCAGTACGGGTAAAAGCGCTTCCATTTTCCTTCCTCCTTGAAAGAATTTGATTTATCGCGCCGCGTTTACGGTTTGCCGCGCGTAAATTTCCGGATGGTCAATTTCGCGGCGCGGTTGTTCCATGACGACCGCGCCGCGCTTGTCAAGTTGGCAGCATCATCGTGACGAATGGATTCAGCACGAATGCGGTGAAAAAGGTAATGACGATGGCGACGAGGACGATGGCAAAGATGCCCACAATCGCCGCTTTGCCGGTGGTGAAACCCGTCGCTTCGCGGATGCCGATGACGCTGCCCGCAATGCTCAGCGCCAACCCGGCGATGGACACAATTGCCGCGAGCGTGCCGTTGAAGACGCCCAGAACCAACAGGATTTGAAACACGCGCGTGAAACCAAACACGCGCAGCATTTCGCCTGTGTCGGTTTTGCCCTGAAACACATTTTTGGCGACAGCCGCAATGACGAACGCGCCCGCGCCCCAAATCAACAGCTCTTGAATCACCATCACAATCCCGCGCGCGAGCGGTTTTGACGACTCGGCGGGGGCGCCAGCCACACCTGCGCCGCTCGCGCCAAACAATTGCAAGTTGGCGCCGTACGCCGCAATCGCGCCGACGACGAACGCGACGACGATAACGACGAGCGCCGCCTGCATGGTTCCTTTGGTATCGTGCGCCAATTCGCGATAGATGGGCGCGCGCAGCATAATGACGCCGAGCAGCCGTTGAAAAAAACCGGTCGGCGCTGCCGTTTTGTTGGTGCGCGAACTGCCGCCCGTTTTGGATTGGGCTTGGGATGATTTTTGCGGCGCGGATGTCGCGCTATTTTGCGGCGCGGTTTTTCCCGGCGCCGCGGACGAATTGCCTTGTGCCGCTTGGGCTTGCCGTTTCTTTGATTTTTTACTCACTCCGAACGAATCTCCTTTGGGCTGAAATGGATGAGTTGTGATTTTATGCGCGATGGCGCGAAACGAAAAGAAATTACAACAACTCTTTTTGCGCGCCGCCCTGTTTTTCCACCGGGGCGCGTTTGAAACTTGTGCCGCCGCGCGACGAATGGCGTTTTGAACAGCAAGTTGTAATCGCGTTTGCGGTTGAACGGCGGGTCGAGATAAACAAGGCCCACGCTCGCGTCCGCAAGCTGGGCGCGGAGAATGTCGAGATTGTCGCCAAAATATAGAGTGTTGTTCATGACGAAAGGTGGTATCTCCAAATGCGATACTGTTGGCGAAATCAGTTTCTGATTTTCATCTTTGAGACGCCGAATTCATTCGGCGACGGGAATTCGCCAGCAGCGCCACATGTGCGTAAATTTTCGTAGGGAGCGTTTAATGAAACGTCCCTACGAAAATTACGCCATCTATGGGATACAACATGGCGAAAAAAATAGCGTCAGGATCCAAACGTTTGCTTTTGCAAGACCTCGACGAGCGCGTTCATAATCATGACGCCGCCGAGGACAAAGAGCAGCAGCGCCAGCGCGCGCCCGCGATTCAGCATGACCCAACTTTTCATTTCATTCAACGATTCTTGCGCGTCGTCGCCCTTGACCATCGCATACAGCACGGGCAAGCCAATCGTCAAACTGCTCAACACGACAAACAGGAACAAGAGCGCGGCGATTTCTTGGCGCGTGAGATTGCCCTGCATCAACGTCAAGGCAAAGGCAAACATCAGCGCGATATTTTTGGGACTGAGCGCGGACATGAAAAGCGCCAAAAACAGCGCGCGGCGCGGCGTGAACTTGTCTGAAGATTTGGTCAACAATTGTTCCGCCGACGCCATCCATTTCGGCGTGGCTTGCTCGGGCGTTTCTTTTGGCGGCGCGTTCCAGCGTCGTTTGCCCAACCAAATCACGCCCACGCCGAGCGCGCATTGAATCAGCGGACGCGAAAGCGGCGAAGAGGATTCGAGGATTTGCTTGCTGGTGTCGAAAAGCATAAAGACGACCAACGCCAGCAGCGCAAGCCCGACGACCCAGCCGACAAGAAACCCGCGCGCGTTTTTGCGCCCGTGCGGTGCAAAGAGCATTAACAGGACGACCACAATCGGCGTCGGACTGATGGCTATACCGGCAGCGTACGCAAAGGCGAGAACGAATGCGAGTCCCATGCTGTGGCGTTTTTACCCGTCGCGTTTTTGTTCCAATAATTCGCGCAGCGCAGCCAATTCGCTTTTCACGGCTGCCAATTCTTGCTGCACGGCATCGCCGCCGGCGGTTGCCGGCGGTTTCTCTGGCGATGTGTCTTGTTCCGATTCTTTGGGCTGCGGCACCAGAATACTGGCGAGAATACTTGCCAGCGCGCCAATAACGCCGACGCCCGCCACCATGATAAAAACGCCCGTGACGCGTCCGCCGGCGGTTACGGGATAGCGGTCGCCGTAACCGACTGTCGTAATGGTCACAAAACCCCACCACACCGCGTCGCCACCGGTCAGAATGTTGGCGTCGGGCGATTGACTCTCGAAAAACAAAACCGAAATGCTGCCGATGGTAATGACCAACGCCACCAGCATCGCGGTAAAAAAGAGCGCGTACGCGCCGCGATTGTTGATGACTTCATCGCGCAACAGCGCGCGATTTTTTGGATTCAGCAAACGCCGCAAGCGCAGCAAGCGGCTGATGCGAAACAAGCGCAGGATGGCAGTGTATTGCGAAAAACCCAAACTCGGTATCGAACCGAGCAGGTCGAAATAACCGCGTTCGCCGATGAAATAGTCTTGCCAACGCGGACCCTGAAGCATGTGGAGTACAAAATCAATCAGGAATATGACACAGGTGAAATTGTTGTAGAAATTGACGAGCTCCCAAGTCGGCGAATCGCGTGGTAGGAGAAACTGGACGACCATGATCGTCAATGAAAAGATGGTCAAAACCAGAATAAAGATTTGGTACGTATTGCTGGTCTGGAGAAAGCCAAAACGGCGCGGCGCGTTTGCCGCGCCGGGTCCTTGTGCGCTTGCGGATGTGGTTGCCACGGTATCTGCTCCTGTTGGCGGTTTGGCGTTCTCTCGCGCCCGTGCCACATTCTACAGCTGTTCCGTCAAAAAAGGATAGAGAGGTTCAAACTCCCGAATTCCGGCGCTGGGCACGCATGGCGCAAAACCTCGCAAGTTTGAACTCGGCGTTTACTTGACCTGCAATTCGCCGCGCGTCGGATTAGAAGCCGTTCCGCACGTAAAATCATATTTTCCCTGGGCGGTCGGCGCGGTAAAATTCCCCAACACGGTTTGCCCCGCCGGCGCAGTCAGCGTAAACGGCACAGCCGGCATGTTGAATGTCGCTTCGTTGGTTCCGCTGTTCTTGAGCGAAAGTTTCATCAAAAAACCCTGTTGTGTCTCGATGTTTTTAGGCGTGCAGCCGGAATCGTTCGCTTCCAGATTGACGATGGTGATATTGTTGACGCTCGTGCTGCTGCCGCCGTTACAACCGGCGACGAGGATTGCCACAACCGCAATGGCGAGCAGAAAGGTTTTGGAGTGATGCATTTGGATTCTCTTTTCCCGGCGCGCCTTGTCGCTGCGACCTGCGCCCCGATATGAATTTGTATTTGCTTATGCCTAATCATATATCATTTGCCCAAAAAAATCATGCGCCAAAATAGAGTACTTTTGGCGTAAATTCAAGTTGTGGCTCTGCGCGCCTCGTGGTATTATCATGCCCGTTTGCTTATGGCTCGATCCAATTTCATCCGCTTTGCCGCCGTTACCTTCCTCGCCGTCCTTTTGTTTTACTCGCCCGTCCCAACCTTTGCCGACCAACCGCCGCGCGTCTTTGCCTTTTATTACGCGTGGTTCGACGAAAACTCGTGGACGCCCAATCTCGTTTCCGACGTTCCCGCCGAGCAATATGTTTCGCGCGACCCGAACGCTATCGCGCGCCAGATTGATCAAGCGCAAGGCGCGGGCATTGATTCCTTTGTCGTCTCGTGGCTTGGGCCCGGCAATCCCACCGACGAGCGTTTCAAAATGATGCTCGATCTGGCGGGCGGCAAAGGTTTTTCCGCGACGATTGATTTTGAGGCAAACAAATACGGCTCGCGCCAAGCGCTCGTTGACGCGCTCGTGTACGTGCGCGACCAACTCGAACCGCACGGCGCGTTCGCGCGCGTGAATGGCAAGCCCATTTTATTTTTTTGGCGCGAACAAGTTCGCAGCGTGGACGAATGGGCGGAAATTCGCGCGCAGGTGGATCCGCAGCACGACCAAATCTGGATTGCCGAAGGCGTCAATATCGCATATCAACGCGTCTTTGACGGTCATCATCTGTATTCCATTGCGTGGTCGCCCGACGTGAATTACACGCTGAACGATTGGTCGAAACGCGTGCGCCGCGCGGGCGCGGATAAATTGTGGGTGGCGACGACGATGCCGGGGTACGACGACACGCGCACCACGCGCGCCGATAAATTTGCGCGCAGCCGCGCGGACGGCGATTTTTATCGCGCCACCTGGAACGCCGCGCTGCAATCGCATCCCGATTTGGTCGTCATTACGAGTTTCAACGAATGGGTTGAAGGCTCGATGATCGAACCGAGCGCGTCGTACGGCAATCTGTATTTGGACCTGACCCGCGAGTACGCCGCGCAATTCAAATCCCAACCGCCGCTTTCGGACGACGAAAAAATCTTGGCAGCCGCGACCAATACGCCGCGTCCGTCCACCGCCGCGCCCACGCCGCCCGCGTCCGCCGCGCCCGCCGTCACGCCCACGCGCGCCGCGCCCGCATCGCCTACGCCCACGCCCGTCGAATTTGACGCGTATCGCACGACTGAAATTTTGCGCGTGCGCGCGCTGCCCAATACGGATGCCGACATTCTCGGCAAACTGCCGCGCGGCTTTGTATTGGATGTTTTGGGACGCAGTCAAGATCAGCAATGGCTCGCCATCGCGTATCCCGATTTCGGTTCGCTCGGCTGGGTCAGCGCCGAATTTGTGACGCCGCGCGACGGCTTGGAACAATTTCCCGTCGAAAGCGCGCCCGAACCCACGCCCACGTCCGCCGCGCCGCCGTACGATTCTGACGCGCTGCCGAGTTGGTACTAGGTTTCTATGGTTTGGCGCGGCGTATGTCTTGCGTTAGAATCGTTTGGCGCTCCGCCTCGCGCCGAGAACGTTGGATTTGCATTTGAATTTAAAATCTTTTCGCGCTGCGCGCCGTTTCATTCTGTACAGCGCCATCCTGCTCATCCTCGCGGCGTGCGCGCCCGCCGCTTCGCAAACGCTGCCGACGCGCGCGCCCACGCGCACGCCGCGCAGCGCCAAAGTCGCGCGCATCGCGCCGACGGAAACGCCGCATCCGACGCGTACGCCGCGCCCCACGCGCACGCGCATCCCCACCATCGTCCACACGCCGACGCGCGTCAATACGCCGGTCAAAAAGAAAACGCGCGCGCCGACCCAAGCCGCGAGCGCGGCAGGCGCCGCCAATCCCGCGCCCGCCACCGCCGAACCGACGGCGGCGCCCACCGAAAGCGCCGCGCCGACGGAAACGCCGACGAACGCGCCCGAAGCCAATACCGCGCTCGCCGTCAATGCCGCGTGCGACGCGAGCGGCGGCGGCGATTACGGTCTCTTGGGCGCGGGCGGTTGGGAAGGGCGGCCCCCCGAAGCGCATCCCGATTTGAATCTCGCCGTGCGCGGGTATCGCGTCGTCAATGCCTTTCGCGGTTTGGTGGATTACGACGGCCAAACGGACGGCGACGCGCCGCAGTTGTGGGGCTTGTTTGCCGACCGCCGCACGCCCGAAATCGCGCACGACTATCAAGTGTACGATTGGGATTGGAGTTCGAATACGCGCGGCGATTTGGTCGAGGATTACGAAGTGACCATGGTGGGTTTTCGCGTGGACGACGGCGAAAGTATTTTCACGCCCGACTTTGGTCACGAAATCGGCGACGGTTATGTGGCGTTGGTTCTGTACGCCGACCCGCATCGCATCACGTTAAAATACACCGGCGAAGATAACGTCGTCGAAGGGTACACGCTGCAGCTGGAAGGTTTGTGCGTCTATGCGAGTCTGCTGAATCTTTATAACGAACGTCAGGCGGCGGGACGCGGCGCATTGCCCGCTTTGCGGCCCGGGCAGCCCATCGGCTATGTGCCGGGCAACGAAGTGGGCGTCGCCATCCGCGACCGCGGCGCGTTCCTCGACCCGCGTTCGCGCAAAGATTGGTGGCAAGGCAGATAGCTCGCTCCGCCGCGCCGCGCGTTCGCGCGGCGTTCTTTTTGGGCGCGCGGAAATTCATTTGCTGAATATTCAAGGATTGAATATAATGCGCGCGTCCGTTGCCTATGAAAGCGAACATTTCTCCCGAACCGGCGCTGCTCGGTTTTCTCCAAGACGGGCCGCTGCACGGCTATGATTTGCACAAGCAAATCGTCCAACAGCTGGGGCCCGTGTGGCGGCTGGGCTTGAGCCAGATGTACGCCATCTTGAAAGAATACGAAACGCGCGGCTGGCTCAAAACCATTGCCGTCGCGCAGAACGGACGCCCCGCGCGCAAAATGCTGAAACTCACGCCCGCCGGTCAACGCGCCTTTGACGCGTGGATGAGACAATCGGCGCGCGGCTTGCGCGAATTCCGCGTGGATTTTTTTGTGCGGCTCTATTTTGCGCGCGCCGCCGGACGCGTCGCGCTGCGGCGTTTTCTCAAGCGGCAAATCCGCGCGACCGCCCGCGAACGCGACGCGCTGCAAAGCGGCGCGGCTGGCTCTGAATTTGGCGAGACCGTTCGCAGTTTTCGCATCGCGCAGCTGGATACCATTTTGGAATGGCTCGAAACTTACGGCGCCCAAGATTTGGCGCGCCCTCGCTCCAAGACGCGCTAAAAAGGAGAACCGTTGTGAAAGATGTATTTTTGTTTGCCGGCGTCATTCTTGCTGCGTGCGGTTTGGGCGCGTGCGCCGCGCCTGCGCCGACGGTCGTTTCGAACGGCGCGCCGCTCACCGTCTATGCCGCCGCGTCGTTGACCGCTGCCTTTAAAGAAATCGGCGCGGAATTTATCAAGGCAAATCCCGGCAGCCAAGTCGAATTCAATTTCGCCGGTTCGCAAGATTTGGTTACGCAAATCGCCAATGGCGCCCGAGCGGATGTCTTTGCCAGCGCGGATTTGAAAAATATGGACGCGCTGCAAAAGCAAGCGCTTGTCGGCGGGACGCCGCAAGTTTTCGCGCGCAACAAACTCGTGGTGATTGTGCCGCAGGACAACAGGGTGGGCATTACGTCGCTCCAAGACCTCGCCAAGCCCGGCGTCAAATTCGTGGTCGCCGCCCAAACCGTGCCGGTCGGCAGGTATACGCTCCAGATGCTTGACAAACTCTCGGCGGACGCCCAGTACGGCGCGGGTTTCAAAGACGCGGCGTTGAAAAACGTTGTGTCGCAGGAAAACAACGTTAAAGCGGTTTTGAGCAAAGTGAGTTTGGGCGAAGCCGACGCGGGCGTTGTGTATACCACCGACGCGCAAACGGCGGCAAGCCAAGTAAGCGGCGTGGATGTGCCGGACGCGTTCAACGTCATTGCGCTCTATCCCATCGTCATCGTCAAGGATGCGCCGAACGCCGCGCTCGCCGCCAAATGGATCGCGTTTGTTTTGTCGCCGCAAGGACAGGCGGTCTTGCTCAAGTACGGATTTATTCCGCCCAGCTAAGAGTCCCCAAATTAAAATCGTAGGATGGAGACCTGACAGGTTTATGCCGCGTCCGCGCCACCTTACGCGCGCGCGACGAAAACCTGTCAGGTCTTGGTCATGATGATTTCCGATACGCGTCGTAGTTTTGCGCGTCCGCGCGTTCGTTTCGGACGCGTCGTTTTTCTCGCGCTCGCCAGTCTGCTCGTCCTTTTTTTGACGCTGCCGCTCGTCGCGCTCGTCGTGCGCGCGCTGCCGCTCGGTCTCGACGCGTGGTTGAACGAGACGACCCTTACCGCGCTGCAATTGAGCTTGACGACGGCGACGCTTGCCGCGCTGATCACATTCGGCGTCGGCACGCCGGTGGCGTACCTGCTCGCGCGCCAAGATTTTGCCGGCAAAAAAATCGTGGACACGTTGATTGATTTGCCGATGATTCTGCCGCCCGCCGTCGCGGGCATCGCGCTGCTGATGGCGTTCGGACGGCGCGGGCTGCTCGGCTCGACGTTGGCGGTATTTGGCGTGGAACTGCCGTTCACCGTCGCCGCCGTCGTCATGGCGGAAACGTTCGTCGCCGCGCCGTTTTATGTGCGTTCCGCCAAAGCCGGTTTTGGCGCGGTGGACCGCAAATTGGAACAAATGTCGGCGCTGCTCGGCGTGTCCGATCTGAAAACGTTTTGGCGCATCACGCTGCCGCTCGCCGCGCCGTCGGTCATTAGCGGTTTGTTGATGACGTGGGCGCGCGCGCTCGGCGAATTTGGCGCGACCATCATGTTCGCCGGTAATTTTCCGGGACGCACCCAGACCATGCCTCTCGCCATTTACAGCGGAATCGAATCGAATCTCGACAGCGCGCTCGCGCTCGCGACGTTTCTCGTCCTTGTCTCGTTCGTCATTCTATTGGCAATCCGCCACCTGAGCCCGAAAGGATTGACGTTGGGATGAGGCACAAGGGACAATGGTCAATGCACAATGCACAATGCACAATGCACAATGCACAATGCACAATTTGAAATATGCAATTTGAAATTTGAAATTTAAAATTTGAAATGCTTTCGCTCGATATTCACAAGCGGCTTGACGCGTTCGCGCTTGATTTGCGGCTTGACGCGCCGACGAAAAAAATTATCGTACTGTTTGGCGCGAGCGGCGCGGGCAAGTCGTTGACGCTCGCCGCCATCGCGGGTTTTGCGTCGCCTGACGCGGGGCGCATTGCGATTGACGAACGCGTTTTGTTTGACGCGGCGCGCGGCGTGAATCTGGAACCGCAAGCGCGCAAAATCGGCATGGTGCGCCAAGACCTCGCGCTCTTTCCGCATTTGAGCGCGGCGGACAATATCGCGTACGGCATGACGGGCGCGCGCGCCGAAAAAAAACAGCGCGTGCGCGAACTGCTGCAATTGACGCGGCTCGAATCGTTTGGCGCGCGCAAGCCGTCCGAACTTTCGGGCGGACAGCAGCAGCGCGTCGCGCTCGCCCGCGCGCTTGCCATCAATCCCGCGCTGCTGCTGCTGGACGAACCGTTTTCGGCGCTGGATTTGGGAACGCGCATGGAATTGCGCCGCGAGCTCAAAGAATTGCAGCGTCGTTTGCAGCAGAGCATGATTTTTGTGACGCACGATTTGGGCGAAGCGGCGCTGTTGGCGGATGAAATGGCGGCGCTGGACAAGGGGCGCGTGCTGCAATGCGCCACGCCCAACGAAATTTTGCGCGCGCCGTTGAATGTGCGCGTCGCCCAAATCGTCGGCGTGAAAAATATCTTGCCCGCCCAAGTGATTCGCGCAAATTGCATCCGCATCGGCGAACGCGAATTGGAAACCGACGCCGCCGCTTTTTCGCCCGGCGCCCAAGTGTTTGCGTGCATCCGTTCCGAGCGCGTGCTGTTGGTGCGCCGCGAAGGTCCGACGCGCACGCCGCCCAACGCGATGGAGGGGCAATTGCTGGACGAGGAAAGCGACGGCAATGCGGTGACGCTGCGTTTTCGCGCGGACGGCGCGCGTTTGCGCCCGCGCGAAAATTTTGATTTGCAAATTGACATGCCCGTCTATGTGTACGAACGGTTGCAGCTCGCGCGCGAACGGCATTGGCGCATTGCGTTGAAACCGAACGTGCTGCATCTCGTTCGCGATTGAGCGCCGAACGCGTGTATAATTTTGGCGATGATAGACGCTCTCGGCGTACACGCGCTCGGCGCGGAATTGGAGGGAACGATTGCGGGCGGCCGCGTCCAGCAAGTGTATTTCCTCGCGCCGTTGGTCGTCGGTTTGGAAGTGTACGCCGTCCGCGCGCGGCGTTATCTCGTCGCTTCCGCCGAACCGTCCGACGCGCGCCTCTTGCTCGTTTCGGAAAAATTACGCAGCGCGTCCGTGCCGCTCACGCCTTTTTTTCTGCTGCTGAAAAAATACGTTCAGGGCGCGTTTCTCCATCGCGTCGTCGTCGTGCCGCGCGAACGCATCTTGCGTCTGGAATTTGATTCGCGCGCACAAGGCGTCTCTACGTTGGTCGTCGAATTGCTCGGCAATCGCAGCAACCTCATTTTGCTCGACGCGGGCGGTTTTATCCTCGACGCGATTCAACGCGTGCCGACGTCCGCCCGGCGCGCGCGCGTTTTAGAGCCGCGCGCCAAATACGCGCCGCCGCCGCCGCAAGGTAAAGCGGATCCGCTCGCCGTCTCGGTTCCGGAATTGGGCAAGGCATTGAGTCGCGCCAATGGCGAAACGCTGGCGGAAAAATTGGTGAATGGCGTCGCGGGCGCGAGTCCGCTGCTCGCGCGCGAATTAGCGTTCCGCGTCGGCGGCGATCCGCAAGCGTCGTATCATGCCTCGTTGGACGCGCGTTTGCACGATGCCTTGACGCAAGCGTGGCGCGAACCTGCCGCGCCGTCCATCGCGTGGCGTGAGGCGCAGCCCGTCGCGGTCGCGGCGTTTGCGTTGACGCATCTGCCGAACGTTGAAAATATGTCGGGCATGAGCGCGGCGTTGGAAAAATTTTACGGCGCGGCGGAATCGTATCAAGCGGTCAAGATTCCTTTGCGCGCGCAAATCGAAACCGCGCGCGCGAAATTGCAGCGCAAGTTGTACAGTTTGCAGCGCGAACTCGCGCCGCCCGCCGAAATCGAAAAATTGAAATTGTCGGGCGAAATGATTTTGGGGTATCAATACGCGCTCGCGCCGGGGCAAACGACCTTGCGCGCGCCGGTGGACGAAACCTTGACGCTCGACATTGCGCTCGACCCAAAATTGAACGCGGTGGAAAACGCGAACGTTTATTTTGAAAAATACAAACGCGCGCGCGACGCGCAGGCGCGCGTGCCAGAGCGCATCGCGGCGGCGGCAAACGATTTGGCGTACGCGGAACAAATTCTCAACGATTTGGATCAAGCGGAAACGCGCGCCGAAATCGAACAGGTCGCCGAGGCGGCGCGTCAAGCGGATTTGCTGCGCGAGACAAAATTACGGAGCGGCGGCGGCAGCGTGCGGACGGGTCCGCGGCTGTGCGTCTCGCCCGACGGCGTTTCCGTGTTGGTGGGCCGCAGCGCGCGGCAGAACGACGAATTGACGTTCGAGCGCGCCAACCCGAACGATTTGTGGCTGCACGCGCGCGGGCGCGCGGGTTCGCATGTAATCGTCGTGTCGCACGGCGCGCCGCTCCCGGAAACGACGTTGGAATTTGCGGCGGGACTCGCGGCGTATTATTCGCAGGCGCGCGCCGAGAGCGCGGTGGACGTGATTTATACGCCGCGCAAAAATGTGCATCGCGTGCGCGGCGCGGGCGCGCATCCGGGCCTGGTGACGGTCCAAGAGGAAAAGGTGATTCGCGTCAAACCGCAGCCGCCGCCGACGGAATAATTCGGATGAAAAAACGCGCGCCGCTTGAGAAGCGGTATTCTCAAAACGACGCGCGAACGAGTTGAAAAATCAAGCTGCAAAATCCAAAAAATTTTGCGGCTTGTTTTTACGGTTTTTTCCCCAGCGCAATCAGCGACGTGCCGAACGGCAAATTGGCGACGCCCAACAATTTATTTTCCGCCTGTCCGACGCCGCGCAAAATAGAGTTGAGCGTCGGCGCAACGGGCTCCATGTCCACTTGATACGCGTCGTCGTCAAAGTGATGCGATTTCAGCGCGGCGTTTTTTCCCGTCAGATTTTTTAACGCAATCATGCCCGCCGCGAGCGGCAAGACGAGGAAAAAATTGTACGAAAGGCGCTCGATTTTGAAACCGCTGCGTTCCATTTTGGCGCGCAATTCTTTTGCCGTATAGCGGCGTTTGTGCGCGTTCAGTTCGTCGTTGTGACTCCACAGCCATTGGAACGCGGGCGTCGTGAGCAAGAGCGCGCCGCGCGGACGCAAAACGCGAAACGCTTCGCGCAGGATATTTTCGTCCGCGTCCACATGCTCGATCACATCCAACGCGGTGACCAGATCGAACGACGCGTCGGGAAAAGGAATTTCGCGCGTCGCGTCGCCGAGTCGCACATCGTAACCGCGTTCCTGCGCGATTTTCACGGGGCGCGCGTCCACTTCGATGCCGCGCACGCGGCCGTATGACGCGAGATGATGAATCATGTTGCCCGCGCCGCAGCCGATGTCGAGAACGTCGAGATTGTTTTTTTGCGGCAGCGCGGCAAGGAAGGTTTCAATCGCCCACGTGCGCGTGGCGAACCACCAATGATTGTCTTCGGGGATGGATTGGGGGTACGAAAAAGTTTGTGTGCGAGTCATTGCAAACATTGTAACGCAAGCGGGATGAGACCACAAAAAACGCCCGTCGCGGCTCTAGCGCTCGCTTTGCATTTGCATCTGCGCGCCGTCCAGAATAAACGTAATCGTTCCGCGTTCGTCCGTTCGCAAGACCGCCAACCCCTGCAATAATTTCAAAACGTTTTCGTCGGGTTTGGCGCGCGGATTTTTTCCCACAAACAAAACGACTGTGTCGGGCGCAACGCGCCCAAGCCATTCTTTTTCGACATCGTTCGGCAGAACCGCAACGTCGGCTTGCGGCAAAACGTTTTCCTCTGCGATTTTCGCGCGATCTGTTTCGCGCAGCGCCGGCGCAAACAAAAACGAACGTTCGCCCGTTCGCATTTCCAAAACGACGTAGGATGAATCCGCGTCCGCCGACGGATACAATATCTGGAACGTCGCGTCGCCCGCGCGCAGCTGCGTTCCTTGCCGCGCGAGAATGACTTGGATGTTCTTTTGTTCTATCAACGCGCGCCATTTCGGATAACTGACGCCCGCGCGCGATGGCTGTGACGGTTCGACGACTTGGGCGACGACATAGCGTTCGAGTACCGCGTTCAGCGCCGCGAGATTGTCGTCGTCGAGATGCGTCGTTATCACCGCGTCAATGCGCCGGTCCCACGGCGGCAGCTGCGTTCCCAAAAAACTCAACAACGTGCCGGGTTCGTTCGTGCCATTGATGAGCAAGCGTTGGTCGTTGGCGGTGCGAATAAAAGTCGCGTCGCCGCCGGACGCGGCGATAAAGGCGATGCGCGTGCGCGGGTCGGGCGACGCCAGCGCGGTGGTCCACACAAACATTGTAATCAACGCGAGCAGCGCGATGGCAATCCACACGCGCGATAAAACCAGACCGGTCACGCGCTTGACGCCGAGCCGCGTGCCGATAAACAGCGCGGCGTAAAACACAATCACGAACGGCGCGTCAAGGCGCGTCACTTCGAACGAACCGAATGGAATGGCTGCCGTCGCCTGCACGACCAAAATGGTGTACTGCAAACAAACATAGGCGCCCCAAGCGATGACTTGGGCCAAGCCGCCCAAAATTATTTCGACGAATGGAACGTTCGCGAGCCCTGTCGCCGCCATTTTCAAAAGCGTCGCCGCGCCGCCGAGAACCATAATCGGGGGCTGAATGGGCAGGACCAAAAAGTTGGTGAGAAAACCGACGAGCGAGAGCCGATGAAAATAGACAATGATGAGCGGCGCGGTCACGATGAACGCGGCAAAGGTGACAATGAACGCGTCTTGGAAAAATCCGGCAAGGTGACGCGCGCGCGCGTCGCCCACCCGTTTTTTCAACCACTCCTCAAAACGTTTTTGCAGACGCGGCGCGTAAATCAAGAGGCCAAGCGTCGCCAAGAACGAAAGTTGAAAACCCACATCCCATAACACGTACGGATTCAGGAGCGTCATGACAAACGCGGCGATGGCGAGCGCGTTGAACGCCCAACTCGTGCGCCCCAAGTCCAGCGCAATGACGGCGAGCGAACCCATGATGCACGCGCGCACGACGGACGCCGACGCGCCGACGAGCAGCGTGTACAGAATGAGAAAAAGAATGATGAGGATCGTGCCGAGATGTCCGGTGAGCAAGGCGAACGCGCGCGTTACGATACTTGAATTGGGCGCGTTGACGGCGCGCGTTTGCAGCGCGTAGGAAGGACGCCGCAAAACGAACGCGAGGACGCCGATGAGGATGGCAACGTTGAAACCCGAAATCGCGATAATGTGCGCGGTGTTAGTGTCCGCGAAATTCTGTTTCAAATCGGGCGGGATGCCGCTGTCGTTGCCGAGCAAAATGCCGGTGAGCAGCGCCGCGCTCGGTTCGGGCAATAGTTCCGCAATCGCCGTTTCGGCGGCGGCTTTGAATTCGTACAGCCGCGCCCAAAACGCGTCGCCCTTGCCGGACGCGATGGCGTAGAGGCGCGCGTTGCGGATCAGCGTAAAAACGTTTTCGCGCGCGAGATAATCGCGATACGAAAAATCCGCGCCGTCGGGCGGCGTTTCGGGCGCGCCGTCCACTTGCACCTCGTCGCCGTACTGCACCGGCGTATCGCGCGGCACGGAAACGAGCGCGCGCCCGCGCGCGTCGCGCCATTCGCCGTGCGTTTGTATTTTGGAAACGTCCACGCGCACGAGCGTTTGCGTTTGACGCACGTCGGGTTCGCCGACGACCACGCCAATCAATGAGGCGCGGCCCTGTTCGTTAAATTGCGCGAGCTGCTGGGAAATTTCATCGGGCAGCGCGAGTTGATACCGCAGCGCGCCGAGAATGAAAAAAACGAGAACGAGGTGCCATTTGCGAAGTGGCAGATTGCGCCAAAAGAGCAGTAAATAGCCGAGCGGCAGTAAAAGCAGCCAGAGCCAAACCGGGGTGGGCAGCTGCAAAAAATATGCCGTGAGGATTCCGAGCGTCCAACCGGCGACCAGATAAATGAGAATCATGTCGCAATCTCTTGGGGCTGCAAAATCAATGCGTTTTTTGACGGCGCCGCGCGGACGGCAAAGAGCCGCTGTGCGTTGAAACCGATTTTACTCGCGGATTTGAAATTTTAACAGAGGGGGCGGACGCGCGAAATAAATTGGCGCGGCGCGCGGGTTCGTATCGCCGCGCCAATTCAGCCGCTCAACTTGGCGCAGTCACGTGACGCGGATCCTCAATCACGCCAGCCAGCGCGCTTGCGGCGACCACCGCCGGACTCGCCAAATAAATTTCCGCGTCGCGCGTCCCCATGCGGCCGCGAAAATTGCGGTTCGCCGTCGAAAGCGTTACTTCGTGCGGCGCGGGGATGCCCATGTGATTGCCCATGCAGGGCCCACAGCCCGGCACGCCAATCACCGCGCCCGCGTCCGCGAGCGTTTCGATGTATCCATGACGCAGCGCGTCATGCAAAATTTCCGACGACGCGGGAATCACCAACAGCCGCGTGCCTTTGGCAACTTTTTTGCCGCGCACGATTTTCGCCGCCACCGCGAGGTCTTCCAAACGCCCGTTGGTGCAGGTTCCCAAAAACGCTTGTTGAATTTTTGTGCCGCGCACTTGCGACAACGGTTTCACATTGTCCACCGTATGCGGACACGCAATCATCGGTTCGATGGTTGACGCGTCAAAAGCGTAATGGGCTGCGTACTTGGCGTCGGGGTCGGGGAACAAGGCGGAATTCGAAATTAGAAATTCAAAATTAGAAATAGGATCGTCCGAATTTGAATTTTGAATTTTGAATTTTGAATTTTTCGCTGCGAGTCGTTTCGCCAAATAATGAAACACTTTTTCATCCGGCGGCAGATACGCATTTTTTGCCCCAAATTCCGCCATCATGTTGGGAATCACCATGCGCGATTCGAGCGAGAGTTGTGAAATTGCGTCGCCGTGAAATTCGACGGAATAGTACAAACCGCCGTCCGCGCCCAAGTCGCCGATGATTTTCAAACACAAATCTTTACTCGTCACCCAAGCGCCCAATTTCCCAATCACCGAAATTTTTATTGATTCGGGAACGCGCAGCCAAAGTTCCCCTGTCGCCCACAACGCGGCAACTTCGCTGCGTCCGATGCCCGCGCCGAACGCGCCGAGCCAACCGAAATGCGGCGTGTGCGAATCCGCGCCGAGAATCAATTGTCCCGGCAGCGCGATGGCTTCTTCGCTCAACACTTGATGACAGATGCCGCGCCCGACTTCAAAAAAATTTTGTACGCCCATTTCGTCCACAAACTTGCGAACGTCGGCGTGATTTTGCGCGTGCGCGGTGGTGGGCGCCGGCACGGCGTGGTCGAGCGTGATGGCGAGCCGTTCGGGATGCTTGACGCGCGCGACGCCGAGCGCGTTAAAGATTTTCCAAATCGCGGCGGTGTTGTCGTGCGACAAAATGACATCGGGACGCGCGTCCACGATTTGCCCCGCGACGACGGCGGAATTGCCTGACGCGCGGGCGAGGGCTTTTTCGGCGAAAGCGCTGCCGCTGGCGAACGTTTTACTCATAGGTCGGTTACTCGAATTGTGGAAATAAAAAATCTCGCGCGGTATTGTAACACGGCGCGAGATTTTTGATATTTTGCGTAGGACGAATTTGTAATTTGTCCTACGCTGGCACATTACAAATCTGCCTTATACCGTAATAATCACTTTGCCGCGCGCATGACCCGCGCCGAGATAGCGCAGCGCGTCCGCCGTTTCGCGCAGGGGATAGCAGCGGTCAATCACCGGAATAATTTTGCGCGCCTCAATCCATTCCCTCAAAAATTCCAAATCGGCTTGGTTCAAATGCGCCGATACGCCGCCCATTTTTTTGCCATTGCGCGAATGCCACGCGCCCCACAGCATTGCATCAAAAATTTGACGCGGCGTGCCGCCCGCCATCACATAAATGCCGTGCGGCGCCAGCGCGCGTTGATACGCCGCGAGCGAATGATAACCATTGACGGCGAGAATCAAATCGTAACGCTTGCCGCCGCGCGTGAAATCTTCTTGGGCGTAATCAATGACCTCATCCGCGCCCAACGCGCGCGCTTGATCCAGATTGCGCGCGCTGCAAACGGCGGTGACATGCGCGCCCAATAATTTCGCGATTTGCACGGCGAACGTGCCGACGCCGCCTGCCGCGCCTTGAATCAAAACGTTTTGCCCCGCTTGAATTTTTCCCGCGTCGCGCAATCCTTGCAGCGCGGTGACGCCCGCCATCGGCACGGCGGCGGCTTGCTCAAAAGAAAGGTTCGCCGGTTTGTGCGTCAACGTTTTTTCGGGCGCGCAGACATATTCGGCGCAGCCCCCGCCGCCCGCGCTGGCAATGTCTCCAAACACCGCGTCGCCCGCGCGAAACTGTTTGACGTTTCTGCCAACGGTTTCCACTGTTCCGGCGATATCCGCGCCCGGTCTCCCGCGTTTTGGTTTGAGCAATCCGCCGCCCATCAGACGAACCAGAAATATGTCGGCAGTCAAGAGATGCCAATCGTATTGATTCAACGCTGCCGCGTGAATTTTTATCAAAACCTCGTCGTCGTTGGGAAGGGGCTTGGCAATTTCGCGCAATTCCAATACGTCGGGTTGTCCGTATTTTTCGTACACGATCGCTTGCATCTACACTCTCCTGTTCAGATTTTTAGTTTGGGGATTAACGGCGCTGGCGCGCCAAGCGGATGCCAATCATCAAGAACCACACCAGCGTAAGGAGGGAGGTGATGATGATGGCGATTCCGCTGACTGAATTTGAAAAAAACGACGCGGCAACGGCAAAGATGCCCAGAACGCCGGTTGCCAAACCTACGTATGCTGTACGCTTGCCCATGCCGCCGTTCAACATGACGAACCCGGTCAGCAGAATCGCGAGGGCGAGCGTGAGCGAATTGTACACAAAGACCAGATTCGATTCGATGACCGAAGCGGGATACAACGCCGCGCTCACCAGCAACGTTTTGCGCGCGTCATCCGCCGCCGCATAACTTGTGGCGAGCGCGTGCAATGACGCAACGTTAATCCACGTCAGCGCCAAATCGAGAAATACAAACAGCCCATAAAACGCCGTCGCCATCAGCATTGCCTTGCGATTGAGTTGATTCAATGCAAGATAGAGCGCCAGCGCAATGGGTATCAACAGCAAATCGGTCAGGACGGAAAGCCAAATAATGGCGCTCCACTGTGCCGCATTCGCGGAAAGGTTTGCAAGCCATTGCTCTGCGCCGTTCGGGCGTCCGACCGGAATATACAATCCGATGATGACAAGATAGGCAAGGGCAAAGAGAATGGCGCAAATGCCCGCCGCTTGAAAGAATCCTTTTCCATCGGCATTGGTTTGTGTGCTGATTGATGTTTGCTCGTTCAACGTTCTCGCTCCTTGTATGAACGCGGTCAATTTTGCGCGTCCTCTGCGCGCGGACTCGCGCGATTGACCGAAACCAAAGTCATTCCCAAATCGCGCACTTTTTTTAGCAAGCCAAAGAGCGCGGCTTGGTCGAGCGCCGCGCTGGTCAAAAGAGTTTCCCCGTTGGCTTGCGGCACAATCGCCATACCACCAAACCATTCTGCCCACTGCGAATCGAGTTCGCCTTCGACGCGAATGTGATAAGCAAAGGGTTGCGTGGAACTCATTTTGTGCGGGCGCGGCGTTGAAGCGTTTGCAGGATTTGGGGGCGTGGTCGGCGCGTCATGTTTCATACACGCGTAATATATCTGCAAATGGGTGTGGATGGCGAGATACTAAAGTATTGTTCGCGGTGGTTTGCGGGTATTGTTGAGGCAAAGCCTGATCCAGTACGTCACGGGTTTGGGTTTGGGACACAGATTTCGCAGATTTCCACGGAAAAACCAATTGAAATCTGTGGCATCTGTGGTATCTGTGTCCGAAATTGTGATGTACTGTATCAGGTCTGGACGCTAGATCAATCCCAACGCGCGGGCGCGCGCGACCGCTTCAGTGCGGTTTTTGACTTGGAGCTTGTCAAAGATCACGCGGTTGTGTCCTTTGACGGTGCTGAGAGCGAGGAAAAGACGTTCGCAGATTTCTTGATTGGAATCGCCCTGCGCAAGCAATTGCAAAATTTCCAATTCGCGTTCGGTCAACGGCTCGGAAATTTTCGATTTTCGATTTTCGATTTTCGATTGCGCCGTGTCGTGTGATTTCGGAAATGCCGCGAGTAATTTGTCGGAATAATTCAGGAAACGTTTTTCGTTCGGCTGGTCTGTAATCTGCAATCTGAAATCTGCAATCAGCAAGCGCATCGGTTCGCCTTGATCCGCAAAGAGCCGAATGAAACCGGCGGGTTCTGCCAGCGCCAGCGCTTTGCCCAACTGCTCCCGCCCTTTTGCGCGTTCCTTGTTTGCGTGCAGCGCCACGGCGTACAGCGCCAAAACTTTGAGCGTTTCATCTTGCCATTCTTTGCTTTCGACAAATTGGCGATACGCGTCGAGGATGGGCAATGCCGCGCGCGCGTTCCCTTGCGCCAAAAGGACGCGCGCTTGCAGCAGCGGCTGTTTGACGTTCTCTGCCAACCGCGCCGCGGCGGCAATGTCGCCTTGCGCGAGCGCGAGCTGCGCTTGCGCGGATGCAATCTCCGGGAGCCGCAGCGCAAAGTTGCGCGCGCGCGCGTCCGCTTCCGCGCGCGCCAAGATTTCGCGTGCGTCCGCCGCGTCGCCTTGCGCCCATTTCAAACGCGCGAGAAAAACCTGACAAATGACGTATCTATCAATCGCTTGGTCGTACTGCCGCGCCAATTTGAGACTCGCTTCGCCGTGATACTGCGCGGTTTCTAAATCATTCCATTCGTAAAAAATGCGCGCGAGTCCAAGCTGCGCATCCGAAGCGAACGCGAGCGCAGGTTCTCCGGCGAGCTGCAGCGCGCGCCGATACGTTTCGACTGCCGCGGCGAGTTCGTTGTCCAATTCTTGCAGCATGCCTGAAGTGGTTGTCGCCAAGAGCAGCGAAAAATTGCGCCCCGATTTTTTCGCCAACGTCATTGCCTGATTCACCGCGGCGCGGGCGGCGGCGCGCTCCCCCCGAAAGGTATAGGCAACGCTCTGCGTCCAATGCGCCGAAGTGCGGTCCGGTAAATTGTTGGCGTCGAGATATTCCAACGCGCGCCGTGACTGGACCAAAATGGTTTCCGGTTGGTAACGCGTCAACGCCAAGGTCGCGCGCGCCGTGGCAATGCGCCCGATCAGATTGCGCGTCTGGGCTGTTGGCGCGGCGTCTGACAATCCGTCTTCCGCCGCCTGCAATTTTTCCTGAACGCCGGTGGGGATGCCAACAATCAACGACAGCGCGGCAGCGCGCCACCACAGCGCGGGATTCGCATCCAATGTCTGCTTGGGCAGCGAATTCAGCCAATCCAAAATTGTGTGGGTTGCGCCCGGAAAATGATAGGGCATTCGTTCGCTGTCCAACAAGTTCATCGCGCGTTCGACATCGTTCGCCGCCGCCGCGTGCTGAAACGCTTCGAGCATCATTCTATTTTTTTCGAACCACGCGCTCGCGCGTTGATGCAATGCGGCGATGCCGTTCGCCTCAGTTGGCGCGGGATATTTTTGTTGCAGCCGTTGGCGCAAGAGTTCGGCAAAGAGATGATGATACCGATACCAATGTCGTTCGTCGTCCAAAGCAAAAAGAAAAAGATTCGCGCGTTCGAGATGCGCCAACGTTTCATTCCCGGAACCGGCAGGCGTTTCCAAAACGGCGTCGCACAACGGTCCGCACAAACGCTCGAGAATTGAGGTGCAGAGCAAAAAATTTTGAATGGGTTCCGTTTGCTGTTGCAAAACTTGTTCGAGCAAATAGTCCAACACAAAACGATGGCTGCCGGTGAACGATTGAATAAAATTGGCGGCATCGTTTTGTTCGCGCAGCGAAAGCGCGGCGAGCTGCAAGCCCGCCACCCAACCTTCGGTGCGCGTTTCCAATTGCTCGATTTCCGACGCGGCGAGCTTTAACCCCATCACGCGATTGAGAAATTCGGCGGCTTCGGAAAAAGTGAAACGCAAATCGGCGGCGCGCAGTTCGAGCAGTTCATTGCGCGCGCGCAGTTGCGCCAACGCCAGCGCGGGGTCTTGACGCGTCGCCATAATCACATGCATCTGCGGCGGCATGTGTTCGATGAGAAAGGCGAGCGCGCGGTCAATCTCGGCGGAATCAATGAGGTGATAATCGTCCAACACCAAAACGAAAGCTTGCGGCAGCGCGACGATGATTTCATTCACGAGCGCGGTGAGGATGGCATCGGCGGGCGGCGGCTGCGGAGCTTGCAGAACCGTCAAAACGCCATTGCCCACTTGCGGCGCGAGCGTTTGCACCGCCGCGACGAGGTACGCCAAAAAGCGCGCGGGCGCATTGTCTTGCGCGTCCAATGCCAGCCAGGCGGCGGAATTTTTGATTTTCGAATCGGCGTCTTTATGCAAGCCAAGTTTTTGCTTTTCGATTTGGCGCGCAGCCGCAAAATCAGAAATCAAAAGGCCCGAAGCGTAAAGCCATTCCGTCACGAGCGTTGTTTTTCCAAAACCGGCGGGCGCCGAGAGGAGCGTGAGTTTGTATTGCAGCGCGTTGTTCAGTCGTTCGCGCAAGCGCGTGCGAACGACAACCTTTTGGCGCGGTTGGGGGATATAGAGTTTTGTCGCTAAAAGCGGCGCGGACATACGGTGATTATAATGCACGCGCGGGGCGATTTCAATGCAAGACCCGAAGGATTTTCGGAAACCCTTCGGGTCTTGGCGTTCTTGTCGCCGCGAATTCTATTCGCTTGTCCATCCGCCGTGAAACAAAAAAACGACTTGCATTTTCCCAAGTCGTTTTCATCATTCCTCACAACGGCTGTTTCAGCAGCGGTTTTTCATTCTCCGCCGCTTCTTTGGGCGATACGCGGTACGCCATAGATAGCGCGTTTTTATCGTTCCCCGTTCGTCGTTCGTCATCGGTCATGCGTCGTTCGTCTTCTGCCGTCTCCGCCCACCGATGCAGCAGTTCGTCCACATCTTCCAAATCAAGCTGCTTAATGTCCGCGAGCGCCTTGACCTCTTGCGTCACGAGTTTGATTTGCGCGTCCGAAAGTTCGAGTCCAAGTTGTTCCGCGCGGTCTTTGATGGCGTTCCAGCCCGTGAGTTTGTGCGCGATGGAAATGTAACGCGTCAGTCCGAAATCTTGCGGGTCCAGAATTTCGTACGTTTCGGGTTTGTTCAGAATCGCTTTGGAATGAATGCCCGCTTTGTGCGTGAACGCGGTGACGCCCGTGATGTAATTGTTGAACGGAATCGCGACGCCGACCATTTCCGCGACGAGTTGGTCCACCTTGCGGAGTTTTTTCAATTTGTATTTCTTTTTCGTCGCCGCTTTGTTGTGCGCGTACATGCGCGCGACGAAACCGCCGAGCGGCGTGATGCCGTTGCGTTCGCCGATGCCCAATACGCTCGTATCAATGTGCGTCGCGCCCGCGTCGAGCGCGCTGAACGAATTGGCGATCGCGCAGCCCGTATCGTTGTGCCCGTGAAATTCAATGTCCGCGTGCGTGAGGCGGCGCAGGGAACTGATCAATTCGTACACGCGGCGCGGCGCCGCCAAACCCACCGTGTCCGCGATGCCCAGACGATTCACCACGCCCAATTTGTCCACCGCGAGATAGACGCGCATCAAATCTTTTTCTTCGCTGCGAAACGAATCTTCGGTGCTGAAACGCAATTCAATGTCGGGCGCTTGCGCGCGAATCCACGCCAACACCTCGCCCGCGAGTTCGATGATTTCGTCAATGCTCTTGCCGTGCGAAAATTCGCGCAGCATCGAAGACGTGCCAATGACGACGTCGAGACCGCCGACGCCCGTATCGAGCGCAATCGCCGCGTCGTCCTTGTGACAGCGAATGTGCGTGAGAATTTTCGCTTTCAAGCCGCGCCGCGCAATCGTTTCGCAATCCATGCGACTCTGCGGCGACGCGAGCGGCGACGTGAGTTCCAAATACTCGACGCCAAATTCGTCCAACGCGTCCGCGATTTTCAATTTTTGGTCCAGCGTAAAATTCGCGCCGACGAATTGCTCGCCTTCGCGCAGCGTAGATTCGATAACGTTGAATTTTTCTAACGACATGAGTATTTAGGTAGACATGAAAACAGGGAAACAGGCGCGCCTGTCTACCTGTCTACTTGTCTACTTGCTTTTCCTGTTCCCCCAACACACTTTCAATCGCGTCAATTGCCGCGTCCAGTTCGCTTTTTTCAATGACCAACGGCGGCAGCAATCGTAAAACGTTCGGACCCGCGGGCAATGCGAGTACGCCGCGTTCCATCAACGCCTGCAAAATCGGCGTAACCTTGACTTTGAGTTCGACGCCGAGCATCAAACCTAAACCGCGCGCCTCGCGTATCAACGGCGATTCGATGCGTTTCAATCTGCCCAACGCATACGCGCCGAGTTCCGCCGCGCGCTGCGGTAAATTTTCCTCGCGCAAAACGTCGAGCGTCGCGTTTGCCGCCGCGCAAATCAATGGATTGCCGCCGAACGTGCTGCCGTGAATTTGCGGTTCCAGTTTGCGAACGCGTTCGGAAATCAACACTGCGCCCATCGGCAAACCGCCCGCGATGGATTTTGCCACGCTGATTAAATCGGGTTCGATGGCGTAACGTTCCGCCGCGAACGTTTTGCCCGTGCGTCCAAAGCCCGTTTGAATTTCGTCGAGAATGACGAGCGCGCCGCGCTCGTGCGCGAGTTTGGCGATGCCTTCGATAAATTCTTTGGAACCGGGACGCACGCCGCCTTCGCCCTGCACGATTTCCAAAATTACGGCGGCGGTCTGGTCGTCAATCGTCTGCGCGGCTTTTTCTAAATTGTCGTATGGAATGAATTTGAAACCCGGCACGAGCGGCGCGAACGGCTCGCGATATTTTGGCTCCCACGTCGCGCTCAATGAACCCATCGAACGCCCGTGAAAGCCGCGCATCATCGAAACAATTTCCGTGCGTCCCGTGTGATAGCGCGCGAATTTCAGCGCGCCCTCATTCGCCTCCGTTCCCGAATTGGCGAGAAAGACGCGATTGATTTTTGCGAGCGGCGGCGCCAGCTGCACGAGTTTTTCTTCGAGCAGCGCGCGTTGGTCATTGTAAAAAACTTCGGTCGCCACCGTGAGCCGCGCGGCTTGTTCCGCTAACGCGCTTGTCACCTTCGGATGCGCGTGGCCGATATTCGCGCTGCCCTGTCCGCCGACGCAATCAATGTATTGTTTGCCGTCGCTGTCCCATAACCGCGCGCCCTGTCCGCGCACAATCGCCGCGGGTCGTTTCGTATAAACGCCGCTCGTATATTTTGATTCGGTTTCGATAATTTGTTGTGTGTTCATTAGAATTAAAGGTTCAAGCTTGAACGCTCACGCGTGCGGCGGTCATTCAACGCGTGGCAATGATAAAAATGCCGATAGCGGCGATGACAAACCCGATAACGTATTGCCAATTCCACCCTTCGCGGAAAACAATAATGCCGAGCAGCGCCGCCACGGCGATGCCGCCCATGCGGACAACGGGCGTGCCGACGGAAAGATTGACGCCGAGCGAAAAGAGTAAAAACATGATGCCCGTGAAAACGCCAAACGCGATGCCGGTTACCGCCGCCCACGTTACGCCCTCGCGCGTAATCAAAAGCGGTTCGTGCGCGCGCGTCCACAGCGTCCAGAGCAGCGGCGGCAAAATCGCGACGATGGCGTAAATCAAGGTGCCGAGCGCCGGACTAATTTTGCCTGAAGTTTCCTTGATGGAAAAATCGGCAAAACCCAAGACCGCCATGCCTGCCAGAAAAAAGAAAATTATGATTGGGGACAATTTCATACGCTCCTTTAACGCGCGGCTTGCTCGGGTGTGATACAATGGATGCAAGACGGAAGCTCGAAAGGGCATCCCGAAACGAAACGGCGTTGACCGTTTCACCCCCTTGCTGACACTGTCGCCCTCTGCTGGCGCGATGGTCGCATCGTACACGATTCGCTTCATCGCACCATATTGGCGGCTTTCCTACACATCGCGGTAGGATAGGCAAGGGGGTCCTTTTTTATGGCAATTGCAGCAGAATGGCGAGTTTTTCCGCAATCGCCATATCGTACGGCGACTCGCCGTGTTTGACCCCCTCGGCAATCGCGCCCGCAATCATGTCCGCATACTGCAAACCATCTTCGCGTTTTGCTTGTTTCAAAACTATCGCTTTGAAAATTCTGCCGCGATGTTGTTTTTCCCCAAGCGCACTCATCGCTTGACGCAAGCCGCGCAAAAAGGGTTCATTGCCGCTTGCGCGTTCGCCATCCACAATGAGAATTGCATCGCGCAGTTCAGCGGGTCTCGAACGCTTTACGAGCTCACTCAATACATATTCGTACATTTCGAGTTTGCGCCAACGCGCGGCTTCTTTTGGTAATTTTGATTTGTCCAACACGGCGGCGCGCACGCGCATTTCAAGTGAACTCAACAAGGCGAAAAACCCTGCTCGCGCCCAAGGCATGTGGGTTTCGCTATAATGAAATTCAAACTCTCTTGGCAGATTCAAACGCACTCGCAATTGTTCCAAAGCATCGCGTAGTTGGTCTGGCTCTGTCGTTTCAACAAGGACGAGTACAAAGTGCGGTGAAGCGCCTTTGCGAACGTTGCTGCCCGCATCGCCACTCTCATCCATAAACGCATAAACGGTCGGCGCGCGTCTAGCCAATGACTGTCCCTTTCCCCTCCAACGCGTTTTGAATCGGATGCTCGACGCGTCCGTCGGCGAATACTACCTGCGCGACGCCGAGATTCAACGCTTCGCTCGCGCCCAATACTTTTTTCTTCATCCGTCCTTCCGCGAAATCAAGAGACGCTTCCACTCTGGTTTTATCAATGTGCGTGATAAGCGACGACTCGTCGGGGAAATTTTTCATCAGCCCGACGACGTTCGTGAGAATAATCAATTTCTCCGCGCCCACCGCGCCCGCAATCATCGCCGCCGCGCGGTCGCCGTCCACGTTCATCGCGTCGCCTTGATACGAAATCGCCAGCGGCGCAATGACGGGCAAGTAATTCATCTCCAATAACGCGCGCAGCAAATCAGCGTTCACCTTTTCCACGCGCCCGGTGTAATCGTCGCGCAAAATTCTTTGTTTGCCGCCTTCGATAATTCGCACCGCGTCTTTGCGCGTCCCCTCCATCACGCGTCCGCTCACGCCGCTCAAGCCGATGGCGTTCACGCCGCGCTTTTGCAGCGCTTCGACGAGGAACGTGTTGATTTTTCCCACCGCCGCCATCGTGTAAATTTCCAGCGTTTGGCGGTCGGTGTAACGCCACGAAAAACCTTGCGGCGACGTCACATGTTTCGCGGGATAACCCACTTTTTCGCCGAGTTCATTCGCCTCGTTCCCCGCGCCGTGAACGAGAATGATTTTTTTACCTTGGCGGAATAATTCTGCGGCATCATCGCAGACGAAATCCATGTTGATGCCGCGCGAGCCGCCGATTTTGATAGTAATCATTTTCGATTTTCGACTTTTGATTTTCGATTGGGCTTGCTCAAATTCTGATTGGCGGTCTTGTGCGAAGCGTTGAAAATCGCCGTTAGTTCATTCGCTTCTTGGAGTAGATTGGAGACGCGCGCTTTGGGCATCAGATTCGCTTCAACAATCAATTCCAGCCAATACGCGGATTCGTCGGATTCTTCCAGCGTGATTCCAATTTTGTTGACAAAATCGGGCGATGAGCGCGCGCGACACGCGGCGCGATAATTTGCTCCGACGGATGTTCCCGAACGCAGCAGCTGATTGGCAATCACGCGTCCCGTGCGAGTTTCGGGCAATGATTCGCACAATTGAATTGTTCGCAACGCAAATTGCTTGGTGCGCTTTTTCATCGCCTCTTCGCTGATATTCGCCATCGTTTGCCTCCTCAATCGAAAATCGAAAATCGAAAATCGAAATTCTAAAATCAAATCGGATGCAACCCCGGAAACTCCAACGCGGTTTTTTCCTCAAATCCGCACATCACGTTCATGCTTTGCACCGCGCTGCCCGCCGCGCCTTTCATCAAATTGTCAATCGCGCAAATCGAAACGACGCGCCCCGTTTTTTCGTCCAATTCAAAACCGACATCGGCGTAATTTGAACCCGCGAGAATTTTTGGTTCGGGAACGCGATAGACGCCCGTTTTGTCTTTGACGATGCGGATGAACGGTTCGTCGCGGAACGCGCTGCGATACGCTTTCCACAAATCTTTTTCGGTAATTTTCCGATTGACGAAAACGTGCGCCGCCGCGAGCGCGCCGCGCACCAAATCAACCGAAGTGATGGTCATGTGAACGTTGTTTAATTTCAATTCTTGTTCCACTTCGGCGGTGTGGCGATGACGCGTCGGCGCGTAGGTGCGAATGACGGAGGAACGTTCGGGATGATGCGAACCCGCGTTGGGCGAATTGCCGCCTTCGCTCGAACCGACTTTGACGTCAATGATGATTGGCTGCGCCTCGTCAATCAATCCCGCTTTCACCAATGGCAAGAGCGCGAGATTTGAACAAGTCGCGTTACAGCCGACGCCGCTGATGTACGAGGCAGATTTCATTTCCTCACGATGCAGTTCGGGCAAACCGTACACAAATTTTCCGAGCCATGCCGCGTCCGCGTGTTCGCCGTACCATTCGTGATATTTCGCCGCGTCGCGCAGACGAAAATCCGCGCTGAGGTCAATGATTTTTGGCGCGAGCGCCGCGTAACGTTCGATATTTTTTTGCGCCTCGCCGTGCGGCAGCGCGAGAAACAGCAAATCGCACGGCTGCAATTCCGAACGCGCGGTGTATTGCAAAGTCGTCTGCGCGCGCAAGTTCGGATGCGTTTGATAGACGTACTCGCCCACGCGCGATTCAGAGGTGACTTGGAAAATTTCAACGTGCGGATGTTTGATTAAAAGGCGCAAGAGCTCTCCGCCCGTGTAACCCGATGCGCCGACGATGGATGCTTTCATTTTTGATTTATGATTTTTGATTTATGATTTTTTGGATGACGCGCGAGTTTGCGATTTTCGACGAGATGACGCGTTCATTTGTGATTTATGATTTTTTGGATGACGCGCGAGTTTGCGATTTTCGCCGAGAGATGACGCGTTCATTTGTGATTTATGATTTTTTGGATGACGCGCGAGTTTGCGATTTTCGCCGAGAGAGATGACGCGTTCATTTGTGATTTATGATTTTTTGGGATAGCGCGTTGAGTGTGATTTGGTTGTTTTGGATGTTGCAGTAAAGATAGCGACGAGTTCATCGGCTTCTTTGAGTAAATCTGCCATGCGTTCGGGTTTGACGATTTCGCAATCCACCAGCAATTCCATCCAATATTCAGACTCATCCGTTTCTTCGGTGGTGATTCCAATTTTTGAAATGAAATCCGCTTGCGAGCGTGCGCGCAACGCCGCGCGATAATTTGCGCCAACAGAACTTGCCGAGCGAATCAATTGGTTCGCAATGTTATTAGCGGCGCGCGTATTTGGCAAAGATTCGGTCATCTTGATTACGCGCACTGCAAATTTTTTCGTGCGCGCTTTCATTTCTTGCGATGTCATTCCGCTCCTCCTTTGCGAAACGATTCGCGTCTAGCGCAAAATCATAAATCCCAAATCATAAATCATAAATCATAAACTCCCCCGCCCCACCGCCAGCACGTAATCAATAATCTTGTTCGGAATATCCACGCCCGTCGTCGCGATGCTGTTGCGAAATTCAATCGTGTAATTTACTTCGTTGATGAGATAGCCGCGTTCGGGGTCTTCCAAAACGTCCACGCCCGTAATGCCGCCGCCCACCGCGTTTGATGCCGCGACGCAAATCGCGTTCAGTTCGGGCGTGACGGGGCAGTTGGTCGCTTCGCCGCCGCGCGCCGTGTTTGTAATCCAATGTTCGGCGGAACGATAAATCGCGGCGATGGTCTCATTGCCGACGACGAACGCGCGAATATCGCGTTTCGGTTTCTTGATATATTCCTGAATGTAAAAAATGGAATGATGGTACGAGCCGAGGATTTCTTTGTGTTCGAGCAGCGCTTCGGCGGCGTCGCGGTCGTTGATTTTGGAAAGGAGACGACCCCACGAGCCGATTGCCGGTTTCAAGATGACGGGATAGCCCATCTCTTCAATGGTCTTGAGCGCGGCTTCGGGCGTGAACGCGATTTTGACGACGGGCGACGGCACGCCCGCGCGAAATAACGCCGACGACGTAACCAATTTATTGCCGCACACTTCGGCGGTGTACGCGGTGTTGACCGTCGGGATGCCCCAATCGTTCAGGATGCGCAAGGCGTACAGCGCGCGCGAATGATTGATGCAGCGTTCCAGCACGACGTCGTATTTTTTCCACGCGGCGGGATTGCCCAAATCGAACGCGATATCGCGGTCGTCAATGCGGTCATACTCAATGCCGCGCGCGTCCAACGTCTCGAATAAAATCTTTTCTTCGACGCGCGCGCGCGAATACAAAACGGCAATTTTCATTTTGCGATGTTGATTTTCGATTTTCAAATTCCGATTTTCGATCGACGCGCAATAGAGTAAATCGAAAATCACAAATCAAAAATCATAAATCAAAAATTCCCTTCACTCTCCCCAATCTTCTTCTTCTTGCGGCGCGAGGTCGAGTTGTACCGGATTCTCGCTCACTACTTCGAGTTCGGCGCCACAGTCCGGGCAGGCGATAATTTCGCCGCGGATCGGCGCGCTTGAGAATTTGATTTCGCCGCCACATTCGGGACATTCAGCTTGCATGTTGATACTCCTTGCGTTCGGTAGGATAAATTGCAAATTCGTCCGCCGTTTTTCCGATAACAAAAAATCAGCCCCCGCCAAACCGTCATTGGTGAGGGCTGATACATTGGGCAATTGGTTGGCTGCAATGTATACCGTTCAGCGCATCGTATGGCATCGCGGTTAGCGCGCGTACGAGGGCTGCGATATTTTCAATACGCGCCGCGTGAATCGCGGCACAATATAGCGCTATCAATATCGTGTGTCAAAAATTCCGCGCGCCGAAATTTTTTTGCCGCGCGATCGTTTATCCGCTTTGGCAGGACGCGCGCGTTAGCCGTCCGGCGCAGCTAGCGCGAGATATTCGGTGAGCTGCATCACCGCGCGATTCAGACGATGATACTCGGCGCTCGACATGACGCTTGCCCATTGATACAACAACTGCAAATTTTCCAGCGTCAGACGGGCGCATACGGCGTCGGTTTCCGGCGCCGCCAAAATTTGGGCGGTTACTTGCGTGAGCTGCTCTAGCGCCACGCGCCAGCGGCCCGGTTTCGCCATTTCCGCGCCTGCCGCGCGAATGCGCGCTTCCAATGCTGCGTTCATAACTCGATGCTCAAGGTCTAAAAAAAAGGCGCGCCGACGATTCGCCGCGCGCACCCAAGAAACTTTCAAACGTCAGACCGCCAGAACGGAATCTTGCGTGCCGAAAACGTTGGGCACGGCGGCATCGGCTTGCGGGTCGGTCGCCCAGCGCTGCCCGTCCAAATAATACTTGTAGCGATATTTTTTGCCGCTTTCAAGATTTACGGCGGCGCTGAAACTGCCGTCCTTTTTGCGTTTCATCGGCGTAGCGCGCGGATCCCAGTTGTTGAATTCGCCGACGATGGCGACGGTGCGGGCATCTACTTCCGGCGCGAGTTCAAAGGTAACTTTGACAGTCCCCTTTTTCGTTTTGAGATAGGTCTTGGTCATGGTTCTGCTCCTTGACGGGCGTTGGCACGCCTGTTTGAATTGATTGGTTCTATTTGCACTTACTTCTTTGTAAGCAGAATGGTGCGTCCGATTGTAATTCAGCTCTGCGCGGGCGCAAAATCGCCGTGCGCGGCGGCGTATAAAAAATTTCTTTGACAATGCCATGCGCTTATGTTAAGATGGCGACTGTTTTCCCGCGTGAGAAATTTTCGTCGCGCCAGCTAAAAACTGTCGGCGGCGGTTCAAATATGGAATTTCGCACACTGCGAACCGGTTCCGCTGTTCGAATCCATCTTGAACCGGACGCTCCATTCCTACTTGGTTGAGTTGCCCGGCACGCGCAACGTTTTTGGCGTTTGCCCGGGCGCGTTCGCCCCGGATGAGGACAAGTGTGCCATTGTGGTACACTTTTTTTTTCTTGCAAAGCCGGGTTTGCAATTCATTCATTTTTTCCGAAGTTCCGCGATTTTAACGGCATCATGCCTGTGCGAGGAGGCGCCCATTATCCGCAGCCCGTCCAACGTGCTGCAACTCGCGCCGTTCCGTTCGCGGTTCCCGGGAGGTTGTATGTCAATCGAATTCGTTCTACGTTTGATTGGCATGGTTGTGTTTGCCGTTATCGGCTGGCGTATAGGCGAAGCGCTGTCCGCGCAACCCGACCGTGACATTCGATTCATTCTCGTTTTAATTCTCGCCGGCGCGGCGTTGGGCTTGCTCATCACGCCGTGGTTGACCATCCGGCCATACCGCTGGTTTCGGCGGCAGATGCGGCGCGTCCCGGCGCAGCAATTGCTCGCGGCGACGATTGGCCTCATCGTCGGTTTGATCATTGCGGCGCTCACCGCGTTTCCCCTCTCGCTCCTGCCGTCGCCCTTTTCCAATATCCTGCCCTTTGTCTCGCTGATTCTTTTTGGTTATATCGGCGCGTGGGTTATGGTGATGCGCGAGCGCGATATCTTTAATCTGTTCGGCGGACGTTTCGCGCGCGACGGCGCGCGCGCCAAAGGCGCGTCCGCCGAAGCGCCATCCTCCGAGCGTCTCATTTTGTTGGATACCAGCGTCATTATTGACGGACGCATCGCCGACGTTTCGCGCACCGGTTTTTTGGACGGGACGCTGACCATCCCGCGTTTTGTGTTGAATGAATTGCAGCACATTGCCGATTCGTCCGACGCGCTGCGGCGCAATCGCGGACGGCGCGGTTTGGACATGCTCAATAAATTGCAAAAAGAATCCGTCGTGCCGATTCGCATTACCGATATGGATATCGAGGATGTGCGTGAGGTGGACGACAAATTGGTGCGGCTCGCCAAACAGCTGCACGCGCCCGTGTTGACCAACGATTTCAATTTGAACAAAGTCGCGGAACTGCAAGGCGTCCGCGTGTTGAACGTCAACGAATTGGCGAACGCGCTGCGCGCCATCGTCCTGCCCGGCGAAAATATGTACGTGCGGTTGGTGCAAGAAGGTAAAGAGTTGGGGCAGGGCGTCGCCTATTTGGACGACGGCACGATGGTGGTCGTCGAGAACGGCAAAAAATATATCGGCAGCAGCATTGACGTGACCGTGACGCGGATGCTGCAAACCAATCAAGGCAGAATGATTTTTGCCACGCCGTCGAACGGCAAATAAAATGTAGGACGAGAAACGGATCCAATGGCTCTTTATCTTTACAATACGCTGTCCCGTCAAAAACAAGAATTTGTACCGCGCCATCCGCCGCATGTGGCGATGTACGTTTGCGGCCCGAATTTATATGGGCCCGCGCACATCGGACACGCGCTGTCGTACATTATTTTCGACACGCTCAAACGCTATCTGAAATTTCGCGGTTACGACGTCAAGCACGTTCAAAATTTTACCGACATTGAAGACCGCATCATCGAGACCGCGCAGCAACAAAATACGACGATTGAGGCGTTGGCGGAAAAATACATGGCGCGTTTCTTGGGGGAAATGGACGCGCTGAATATCCAACGCGCCGACGTCTATCCGCGCGCGACCGAAGCGATTCCCACGATTATCAAAATGACGCAGGGGCTGATTGCAAAGGGCATGGCGTACGCGGTGGACGGCGACGTTTATTTTCGCGTGCGCGCGGACGCCGATTACGGCAAGCTGAATCATCGTTCGCTCGACGAAATGGAAGCGGGCGCGCGCATTGCGGTGGACGAGCGCAAAGAAGACCCGATGGATTTCGCGCTGTGGAAAGCGTCCAAACCGGGCGAGCCCGCGTGGGCTTCGCCGTGGGGTCCAGGTCGCCCCGGCTGGCATATTGAATGTTCCGCGATGAATTTGGAACAGCACGGCGAACAGATTGATTTGCACGGCGGCGGCTTTGACGTCATGTTTCCGCATCACGAAAACGAAATCGCGCAATCGGAATCTTTTACGGGCAAAGAATTTTCGCGCTATTGGATGCACAATGCGCTCTTGCATTTACCGGGCGAAGAAAAAATGACGCGCCATCTCGGCGGCTTGGTGCATATTCCCGACGCGCTGGCGCGTCACAGCAGCGACGCGATTCGGGCGTTCATTCTCGGCACGCACTATCGTTCGCCGCTTTCGTGGACGGACGAAGGCGTGGACGCGGCGGAACGCGGTTTGGAGCGTTTGCGCGCGGCGGTAAAGGATGCGGTCGCGCCGGACGCGTCCACGCAAAACGCGCTTGGGGCGAGCGCGGCGCAAACGCGCGAAAAATTTATCGCCATGATGGACGACGATTTGAATACGGCGGGCGCGCTCGGCGTTTTGTACGATTTGGCGCGCGACATTAATCGCGCGCGCGGCAAAGGCGCGTCGCCGCAAGCTCTCGCGCCCGCGCAGGCGACGCTCAAGGAATTGACCGGCGTCTTGGGTTTGACTTTGCAAGAGCCCGAACGCGCGGTCAGCGACGCGGACGCGGAAAAAATCAACGCGCTGGTCGCGGAACGCAACGCGCTGCGCGCCGCGAAAAGATATGCCGACGCGGACAAGGTGCGCGCGCAACTCGCCGCAATGGGCGTTGAAATCGCCGACAGCGCGCAAGGCACGACGTGGAAAATGACGCGGTAGTGTGATAGTGTGATGGTGCGATAGTGTGATAGTGCGGTAGTGCGATGGTGCGATAGTGTGGTGGCGCGGTGTTGGCGTAGGGAGCGTTCGCCGTGAACTTGCGATAACGCGGATTGGCTGATGAGCGATTTTATTTTCGGACGCAATGCAGTTTTGCAAGCGCTGCGCGCGGGGACGGACATACGACGCATTCTGGTGGCGCGTGGGACGAAACGCGACGGCATGTTGGGCGAAGCGTTGGCGCTGGCGCGGCGCAATGAAATTTCCATCGTTGAAGTAGAGCGCGACGCGCTCGACCGGTTGTTGAAACGCGGCTCGCTGCATCAAGGCATCGTCGCCGAAGCGGGCGAATTTGAATATGCCGCGCTCGACGAGATTTTGAAATTTGCGAATACGGCGAACGAACCGCCGTTTTTGCTCTTGCTGGACAATATCCAGTACGTCACCAATTTTGGCGCGCTGCTGCGGACTGCCGAAATTATCGGCGTGCATGGCGTCGTGATTCCCGAACACCGTCAGGCGGGCGTGACCGCCCAAGTCCGCAAAGCGTCGGCAGGCGCGGTGGATTTTATGCAAATCGCGCAAGTTACGAATCTGGCGCGCGCGCTGGACGACTTGAAAAAGCAGGGCATCTGGATTGTGGGCATCGAAGAAGCGCCCAGCGCGCAATCGTACAAACAAGTTGATTTTACGCTGCCCGTCGCGTTCGTCGTAGGGAGCGAAGTGGACGGCTTGCGGCGTTTAACGCGTGACAAATGCGATTTCATGGTGCAATTGCCAATGTGGGGCAAAACGCCTTCGCTGAATGTTTCCGTCGCGGGTTCGGTCGTTTTGTACGAGGCGCGGATGCAGCGTTTGGCAAAGGGAATCGGCGCGCCGCCGCGTCGCATATATGCGCAATAAGCCCAAAAATTTGACGCTTACCCGCATCGCGCATATAATCGCCGCTTGCTGTAGACGGACAAGTACGCTGCTTGCGGTGGAACGAATGCCGGCGTAACTCAGCTGGTAGAGTACGCGATTTGTAATCGCGCTGTCATCGGTTCAATCCCGATCGCCGGCTTTCAATCTAAAATCATAAATTTAAAATCCTAAATTCCTGACTCAGACAAGCCAAAGCCAAGTGGGAAACCGCGGATCTTAATGCTTCGGGACAGGTTCTACGCCAATCTACGCGAATGAGATTCCTGACGGAGCCTGCCGCGCTGCGCTCGTAGCAGCGGTTCAGAATGACATTATTCGCTTGGATTCGTGGCGCGCAGTTCGCTCGAAAAACCCTTGCGCGAAAAGCAAACATCTCAGAATAGAGGTACTACTTTGAAAGGGAGGATAATGTAAAGCTACAATTGGCAAGAATCTGGCGACTGGGTCTGCTGGCATTGGTTTTAGGCAGTGTTGCGTTCTTGGTTGTAGGCAATCGTGCCGAAGCAAATGACCCCGCCGCGCCGTCGTCCAATCATTGCGTTTGTAGGCACAACGCACAACAGAAAAAAGAGATCGTAAATTATGGAGCATCCGCACGGATTCATACGGATGGGGGACCGAATGATTTTTTCGATCATGGTCCATAAAGGAGGTCGCGGGTGAAATCCATAAAGAACCACAAGCTTGTGTTTGTGTTGCTCGCCTTGGCTGTTGTAGCATTGCTTGCCTTGGGGTGGGCGCAAATGAATGCCACTGCGTCAGAACCGGCAGCATTGGATGAAGCAACGTTGACGACCAAGAGCATTGCATTTGCGCAGAAAGCGGGATTGAAAGGCACACCAAAAGCCCAGAAAGCCGTCAAGATGACATCGGGTGAGTGGCTCAAAATCAACAACGGAGGATTGGGCACGGATGCGGGAAAGTTTGGTTTGACACCAACATTACCGGTTTTCGTCATGGTACTGCGCGGAGAAGTTGTACCTACTACGCCAATTGAATTGCCACCGGATCAGCCCGAGCCAAAATATACTGCGATTGTGATGGTATTAAATGCAAATACAGGCGCGCCGATTACTTGGGGTTATTATCACCCAAAGGATGCATTGCCATTTGATGTTCCTTAACTCGGACAAGCCAAACCAATCAGGGAACCGCGAATCTACGCGAATTATCACTCTCGCGATTCGGGTAGATTTGCGCCGATTCATGGCGCGTAGTTCGCGCGAGAAGTCTTTGTGCAAAAAGCAAACATTTCAGAATACAGATACTAAAGTCCTGAAGGGGAGACCGCGGAGATGGCGAGCCGCGCGTGACTGTAAATCACGTTCCATACGGATGAGGGGGTTCGAATCCCTCTCTCCCCACTCTGAATTTCTAATTTATGATTTCGGATGGCTGATTGAATAATCTAACGTTACAAATCTCGCCCAGAGTTTCTGTGCCCTCTTAGCTCAGTCGGTAGAGCGCGTTCTTGGTAAGAACGAGGTCTCGGGTCCAAGTCCCGAAGAGGGCTCACCAAATCATTCAGGAGTTGTTACAAAATGGCAAAAGGAAAATTTGAACGCACGAAACCGCATGTGAACGTGGGGACGATTGGGCACGTGGATCACGGCAAGACCACGCTGACCGCCGCGATTACCAAAGTGTTGGCGATGAAAAATCCCAACGTCTCGTTCAAGGGCTATGACCAGATTGACAATGCGCCCGAAGAACGCGCGCGCGGCGTCACGATCAACATTTCGCACATTGAATACGAAACCGAGAAACGCCATTA
>WBZO01001060.1_pt1 | contig 47631 bp, 41 predicted proteins | sample 5204261 | NCBI WGS metagenome assembly WBZO01 (sample SAMN12412400, study PRJNA552823) | activated sludge metagenome | isolation source: activated sludge from anammox sidestream of wastewater treatment plant... | place: USA: North Carolina | collected 2017-09
ATTTATATCGGGAAACATAATTTTGATATTATATTTCCAAAACAACGTGTTACTATAAAAATATCAGGAAAATACTACTTCTTCCTAACCCGCCTCATTTTGTAACTCGAATTTTTAGAGGTGCCCTGTAGATGAACTGTGCTTGATGTCAAGCGAATTCGGGTGAAAACCGAATATTTTTGGTAGCGACGGCGAAAGCCTGACGCAGCAGTTTATGCGCAATTGCGATACCGATTACCTTGGGTGGTTTACCTGCAGTCTGTAATCGCTGATAGAGCTGTTTACAGGCAGGATTGCATGTTCTGGCTGTCCAGGTGCACAGATACAGTAACTGCCGGATGCGTCCCTGTCCCAGTTTAGCGATTCCTCCCTTGCCTCTGACCGAACTGCCTGAACGAAAGGTTGTCGGGCTGACGCCAATATAGGCGCACAATGCCTTGATGTCCTCGAAGCGAGTAAACCCATTGGTCACGACTATCAGTTCAAGCGCTGTTTTGGCACCTATGGCTTCAAACAGGCTTAATGCCAGTCGGGTATGATAGGTACCGGTTGCTTCCATGACAAAAATTGCTTCAACAGAAGTCTGTTCCAGCAGTTGTTCGATCCCTTCAGCAGTATAGGTAAACTGCTGGCTTCGAATCCGGCCTGCAACCTGCCAGGCTGCATCAAACCAGTCCTTGCTGATATCAATTCCTACAATCATCCACTCTCCCTCGTTGATTTATATCATCAGTGAATACCTTGACCAGCGCCATCCATCCTGAATGCGGGATCTTGCCCCAATAAACTGTCCGGCCTTATGGTCAGGCTGGAAAAGGGCAACCCACATCGCGAACAGTCTCAATGACCCAAGACGACTCCGGTCTCTATCCCTTCTCCTTCTCGCTTAAAATACGTCTATTCCAAACGAGTGTTCAAGCATAGGACGATGAACTGGATGAAAGGTTGCGCAAATCGCGATGATGGAATGGGAGGTTGCGCAACTTGTAATAGCAAGCTGAAAATAGCACAAGAAGATGGTGATTTTTCGCAGCAAAATAACCACAGAAATAACCCAAAACCGCCACTGCAGCCCCTTGCAACACCACCTCCGTCATTGCGAGCCGCGCAAGCGGCGTGGCAACCCAGCAGCGATGGTGAAAATTCGGGCTGTTATTCAACTTCTCTGGGTCGCCACGGCCTGCGGCCTCGCGATGACTGGGTTAAAGATTACGCAGATCACGATGACAAGCTGATGACGTGGTGAAAGGTTGCGCAGATCGCAATGACGGGATGAAAGGTTACGAGCTTGTAATGGCAGGCTGAAAGCAGCGCAAGAAGATGGATTGAGTGGTGTGCAGCCGGAGATGGCAGCACGGGTGGGGTGCCAATTGCAGGCCGCTTGATAAAACCGCAGGTAGTGGGTTTGCATTCCCACGTGGTGCCCGTCAGCTTTTATCCGTGCAGTAAAAATACCGTTGGTTTTTTTTGCATATCCGGCCAGTTGCCGGATCGCCATTCGCCTATTGTCCGGGTCAGAACCAGCTCATCGCTTTGTGTCAGGTTGCAGGCCACGCATACATCTGTTTGCACCCGGCATTGCTGCACCAGTGCTTCCAGCAATTTCAGGTTTCGGTAAGGTGTCTCGATAAAAATCTGGGTTTCATCTGCCGCAATGGCGCTTTTTTCCAGTTCGAGAATTTTTCGATTACGCAAATCCTGGGCAACTGGCAGATAGCCATGAAAACGAAACCGCTGGCCGTTCAATCCAGAAGCCATCAATGCCAGCAGAATGGAAGAAGGGCCAACAAACGGCACCACCCGGATTTGTCTGCGGTGCGCCAGCCGCACAAGTGCTCCACCAGGATCAGCAACCGCCGGGCAGCCCGCTTCGGATAACAATCCCACGTTCTCCCCGGCCAGGAGAGGCGCCAGTAGCGCTTCCAGCTCGCCAGCCGGGGTGTGTTCATCCAGCACTTCCAGCTTGAGCGTTTGCACCGCCCGCTGCGGGTTGATCAATTTGAGAAAATGGCGAGCTGTTTTTGGATGCTCAACAATGAACCGGTCCAGCAAATCCACGCGCTGTATCACTTCTGCTGGCAGTATTTGAACAAGATCGCCTTCGCCCAGGGGCGTCGGGATCAGATAAAGAGTACCGTGGGGTTTCACACTTGCCAATCAGTGCAACACGCGCGGCACGCTCAGAATGAATTCTGGAATGTCTGCCGAAAAATGAAAACCGTCTTCCGCCACCATCTGGTAGGAACCCTTCATCGTGCCTGCCATGGATGAAATAGCGGTGCCGCTGGTGTATTCAAAGCTGCCGCCCGGTTTGAGCAAGGGTTGCTCGCCCACCACACCAAGGCCACGCACCTCGCGCGCCTCCCCTTCCCCGCTGTTGATGATCCAGTGGCGGCTCACCAGTTGCGCAGCCACGCTGCCGACATTGTTGATGGTAATGGTGTAGGCAAACACATGCTGTTCCGCCTCGGGATCAGACTGATCCGGCAGGTATGTCGTGCGTACTTCTACCTTGATGTTATATTTCTGCTCGTTTGTCATGCGGCGTATTCCACACTATTTTGCGGCTGGCAGCAAGCCGCACATCTGCCAAAGCCATTCACTGCACCATCGCAACACAATTTTTCAATCATAAAATCAATACATTACAACCAGTCACCACATCATACCGTAAAGATTTCAGCCCTCCTGCCGTACTCACACTAGCAACATGCTGTAACCGACAAAGGCTAACCAGTCGTAAGGCTGGGGCGCAAAGTCACCGGTCCTGATTAACCCCAGGAAAGCGGGACTGCCGAAGTTCGCAACCATTACTCAATCCGGTGCGTGCTACAGAGTCGGCTTTTTATAACCCATCTCTACAAGGAGCCGCGCATGTCAAATGCAAAAGCAATCCGTTTGCCGTTTTCCGGCATTGTTCACAGTGGCCATGCCACCATTTTTCATCGTTTTTTCAGCGTTCCTCTTCTGCTGATCCTGTTGATTGCTTTTTCCGGCAGCGTTCACGCCACCCCGGACAAGGAAACCCCGGCAGCAACGGCCAAAGCAAAATCTTCCGGTAAAGCGACTGCTTCTCCCCGCTGGGCGAAAGGCCGCCTGCTGGTAATTCCGCGTGCCGGTCTATCTGCAGCCGAGTTTGATAAAGCCATCAAACCGCATGGCGTGAAATCCAGACGCAAACTCGCTGGACTAAATGCCCAGGTTTACGAATTGCCTGATGGCGTAGATGAAATCAAGGTGCTGGATAAGCTCAAAAAAGATCGCCGTTTCAAGGCGGTTGAGCTGGATAGGCTGGTTGAACCAGAACAGACTGTATCCGATCCTGATTTTGGCAATAGCTGGGCACTCCCCAAAATTCAGGCGCCCGCCGCCTGGGATCTGGCCACCGGTGATGGCGTCATCATCGCCGTGCTGGATACCGGCGTGGACAGCACACACCCGGATCTTGCCGCCAACATGCTCCCCGGCTGGAATGCGTATGACAACAATAGCGATAGCCGCGATGTCTACGGACACGGTACCAAGGTTGCCGGCACAGCAGCCGCAGCCGCCAATAACGGCACTGGCAGTTCCGGAGTCGCCTGGAATGCGCGCATCCTGCCGGTACGCATTTCCATGCCCGATGGCCGCGCCTATTTGAGCGACATAGCCAAAGGCATCTACTGGGCGGCGGATAACGGCGCCAAAGTGGCCAATATCAGCTACGGTGGCGCGGATAGTTCCACAGTGCAATCCGCTGCCAACTACATGCGCAGCAAGGGTGGCGTCGTCGTCATGTCCGCTGGCAACTCCGGCGCGCTGAACAACTTCCCGCCCAGCGAGGCCATCGTCGTTGCCTCCGCTACGGATAGCAACGATGCCCGCGCCGGCTGGTCCAGTTACGGCCCTTATGTGGACGTGGCAGCGCCCGGCGTCAGCATTTACACCACCACAAATGGCGGTGGATACGCCTACGTTTCCGGCACGTCCTTCTCCAGCCCGATTGTGGCCGCCACTACCGCGCTGCTGTTTTCCATCAATCCGGATCTCACCCCGGCAGATATTGACCAGATATTGGCCACCACCTCGGAAGATCTCGGCGATCCCGGATTTGACCAGATCTTCGGCAACGGCCGCATCAACGCCGCCAATGCCGTCAACGCCGCCTACACCCGCCTGAGCGTGGATCGAATCGCCCCGGTCATCAGCATCGCCTCCCCCACGGGCGGCACTGTCTCGGGTAACGTACCGGTAGATGTCAATTATTCCGACAACAAGGGCGTGGTGCGCGTCGATCTGTATATCAACGACCGCAAAGCCATCGAAGACACCCAGCCGCCTTTCGCCTTTGCCTGGGACACCACCACCGTGGCTGATGGCAGCTACACTCTGGCCGCGTATGCGTATGATGCCGCTGGCAACCAGGGCACCTCCTCCACTGTCAAGGTTACGGTGAAAAACACGGCTGCCGACACCACCGCACCAGTCATCAGCATTGCCTCCCCCACGGGTGGCACTGTCTCGGGTAGCGTGCCGGTTAGTGTAAACTTTTCCGACAACGTGGCCGTGGTACGCACAGAACTACACATCAACGGCAAAAAAGCGATGGAAGACACCGGGCCGGGCACAGGCTTTGCGTGGAACACCGCCACCGTGGCCGATGGCAGCTATACACTGGTAGCGTATGCCTTTGATGCTGCCGGCAACCAGGGCGCTTCTTCCCCGGTGACCGTCACTGTAAAAAATTCCGACACCACCAAAACCAGGCCACTGCCAAAAATCACGAAATTCAACCTCAAGGATGGCCAGAAAGTCAGCCGTTATGAAAATATCAAGGTATCTGCCGACAGTAACACCAGGAAAATCAACTTGAGAGTCAATGGCAATCTCATCGCCACCATCAACAATAACTCATTGAATTATCGCTGGAATGCCGGGGAAATTTTGCCGCTTGGCAGCAATATCACCGTAACCGCAGAAGCACTCAATGCCAATGGAGATACCGCCAGCGTAACTGTTACCGTCAAAAACTAGCCACACTCTTTTCATCTCCATCCTCAAACGCCCTGCACCCGCAGGGCATTTTTTTGTCGAAAAAATTTACACTTTCTCCACAAAACAAAACAAAACAAAACAAAACAAAACAAAACAAAATGATTAAAAATATAAATTAAAACAATAGATTACGTTTTTGGCATGCTTCGTGCTTTTATATTATTGAAAAACAATTTCAATAATACAACGAGGAGTTTTTTCCATGAATACAAACTATTTTGGCACGAGTTTGGCCACACTAATTGGCTCAGCCCTATTGCTGGCCAATACGGCATACGCAACGCCTTTCACCATCACATCACAGCTGACGGGTGATCCGCGCCTAGAAAATCCTGATAACCTGATCGTAGATGTCACCATTACTGGCGATACCACCTCTAATAAAACTTTTTGGTTAATTGATATTAATTCGCCAGCACACCCAAATATCAAGCTGGATGCGTTTTACTTCAATCTAACTGGGTTATTTAAAGACTATTCCTTTAGCGGTTTTACCCCAAAAGACTGGACAGTCTCATCTGGCAACAATGCATCTGGATCGGGAAGTGCTGATTTTGTATTTGAAGTGGATAAATCAAAAGGAAATGCGACGGACGTTACTAATATTCAGAACCTAAGCTTTACAGTTACGTATACTGGCGGTGGTAATTTCACCGAGAACATGTTCCTGAATGCTCCCAATGCAATCTCTAAGGATACGGTTCTTGGTAAAGGACAGTTAGGCGCACACTTGCAAAGTCTTACTCCTGCTCAAGGAGAAAGTAAAAGCGGATTTGCCCTTGGGAATTATAGAGGCGGCGGTATCGTTGACGAGCAGGAGATTCCCGAACCCGCCAGCCTGTTGCTGTTCGGCGCTGGCCTGTTGGGATTGAGCCTTAGCCGCCGCTTCAAACTGGCCTGATTGCACATCATAAGCCGTTAGCAAAACGAAAAACGCCGGACAACCGGCGTTTTTCGTTTGCATCCCTGCACCCTTTTATTCCTGATACACCCTGCTACCCCCCAGCCTGTTACAGATATTCAACGCTTGCGGCGGCGGGAAGGTGGCGCGGTAAAATTGCCCAGCAAATCATCTAGCATCTGCAGCTCATTGAGCTCGCCACCCATCTCGAAATTTTTGATAAAGGCAGCAAGCTGTTTGGCATCCTGATATGCCTCCAGATCAATATCAGCTTGCCGCAAATCCATTTCCAGCCGCGCAATCTCGGCATCCATCGCCTTATCAACATGCACCGGCCCGATTTTCAGTGTATAGGGCACCAGCGAATGGTAAGGCGCCAATAGCGACGCAAGTTCAGCCTTGAGTTCTGCCAGCTGCCCGCGCAACACCTGGATGTAATGCTCAATACGCTCGGTGGGCAGGTTGGCAAGATGATCGGCATCAATCTGTTCAATTTCGAGCTGGATATTCAGCAATTCGAGCAAATCTCCCCGGTCATACGCCTGGTTGACACGCTGCATCAGCGCTGTTTTTTCTTCCACTGCCAGATGAGTGCTGGCACGATCAGGATGCAGACTGCTGGCCAGTTTGCGATAGATTTCGCGCACTGACAGGCTGATCTCCTTCTTTTCCGCAGCACGCTTCTCCTCAGCGGCAGTTTGCTTGGCTGATTTACGCCGACGCGAAGCCGATTCCGCCTTGTTTCTGGCTTTCTCCTGCTGCTGGCGCATGGCCTTGGCAAACATCTCCTCAATGCTGTCACTGCTATCGTCATCATCCAGCTGCACGCCAAACAAATGTTCAACCATGTCCTGCGAGATCGCCTTGCCCAGATCGGCCTGATCCTCATAGCTGAGATCGCTATATTTGTCATACAGCGCCACGATCGCCTCATCATGCTGCTCAAGCAACAGCTCATCCGCCAGACTGAGAATGATGTCGCGCAACTTGGCACGCTGATGCTTGCCCCGAACAACATTGCGCTGATGAAATTGCGTATCAAACAAATGCAGCATGGCAATACGTTTTTCGCGCAAGCGTGCAAACAGGGGCAATAACTCACCACCAACACGCTGATTGTAGCGTTCGCCATACGTGCGCCACTCCGCAACCTGAGCGCGCTGCTCCCCAATTTGCCGCACCAGGCGCTGAAAGGTCGCCTGCTGCTTGGTTTGCGGTTTTGTCTGCATCACAACATCGGTAACAGTCAGCCCGCTGCTATCAACGGAGCCAAATAATGGTTCTTGCCGGGGAGTACGGGACATAGCGGAAATTCCAGAATGTAAAAGTAAAAATCAGAACACGAATTCAACATCATCCCCGATAAAACTTCCAGCTCTTTCTGGTATTAAAAAAACCAACCCTTTTCAACACCCCGTCGTCATCTGCGTAACCCTTCACCCCATCATCCCGATTTGCGTAATCTTCTACCCCGTCATCCCGATCCGCAGGCCGTGGCGACCCAATTCCCCTCCGGTGGAGGGGTGGACGCCGCAGGCGGACGGGGTGGTGAATCACACTGCGGTTGTCATCTGGATTGCTTCACACCTACGGTGTTCGCAAAGACGGTGTGAGTGGTATTTGCAAAGACGAAGAAATCCGTCTTTGCGAGGAAGCGTAGCTGACGAAGCAACCCAGTACCTTTGCTACCTTGTGGCTGGGTTGCCACGCCGCTGCGCGGCTCGCAAAGACGGTGGTGGTGCTTGCAATGCCGAGAAATACCTCGTCGTTGCGAGAAGGCCGCAGGCCGACGCGGCAATCCAGATTCCCCTCTCCATCGCTACTGGGTTGCCACGCCGCTTACGCGGCTCGCAATGACGGTGGTGGTGTTTGCAATGCCGGGAATGTTATTTCCCGCGCATGAACATTTTGTCCAGTTCGGCGAGGCTGGTTTCGAACCAGGTTGGGCGGCCGTGGTTGCATTGATCTGAGCGTTCGGTGATTTCCATTTTGCGCAGCAGTTCGTTCATTTCGATCAGGGTGAGCGGGCGGTTGGCGCGCACGGCGCCGTGGCAGGCCATGGTGGCTAGCAGTTCGTTGCGGCGGGCGGTGAGTAGCTGGCTGGGGTCTCCATGCCGGATTTCTTCCAGTAGATCGCGCACCAGTTTTTCGGCTTCTGCCTGCTGCAGCATGGCCGGAACTGCGCGCACGGCAAGGGTGGTTGCGAAGAGCACGGTGATTTCAAAGCCAAGTTGCTGCAGAAGCGGCTGATTTTCCTCTACGGTGGCAATGTCGAGGCTATCGACGTGAAACGTGGCTGGAATCAGCAACCGTTGCGCGGACAGGGTTTGCCCGTCCAGTTGGGTTTTGAGCTGTTCATAAACGATGCGCTCATGCGCGGCGTGCATGTCCACAATCACCAGCCCTTTGCGATTTTGCGCGAGGATGTAGATGCCGTGGAGCTGCCCCAGGGCAAAACCCAGCGGTGGCATGGCCACATCTTCGGTATCTTCCCCCATTTCCTCCCCTCCGGCTTGCCGGGGCGGCGCTTGCGGGGCGGACGCATCCGGAGGGTTGCCGGACATGATCTGGTAAAAATTGAAAGGCTGGGCAATCATTTCCGGCGGCAGCCCTGTTTGTCTGGGGTAGTTCAGTACCGGGGCGGCTGGTGCATGGCCTGCAGCAAGCGGCATGACGAAATCTGCAGCGGGTTGCGACGATTGCGCACCGGAACGGGGTGAAGAAAGTGCTTTGCTGACGCCATGGTAAATAAACTGGTGAATGGCGCGCGCCTCGCGGAAGCGGATTTCGGTTTTGGTCGGGTGCACGTTGACATCCACCTGCTCGGGGTCAATCGTCAGATACAGCACAAATGCAGCATGGCGATCGAGATGCAGCACATCCCGGTAGGCTTCACGCAAGGCGTGGCTGATAAGTTTGTCGCGAACAAAGCGTCCGTTGACAAAGAAATACTGCATGTCGCGCGCAGCACGGGAATACGCCGGCAATGCCAGCATACCCTGCAGCCCGGTACCGGCGGCCTGTTCGTCAATCCAGGCGGCAGACCCGGCAAATTCTTCCCCCAGCACGCTCTGGATGCGGGGGGCAGGTTCAGCCGCCTGCCAGTGGGCGCGCAGATTGCCGTTATGCCGCAATGTAAAGGCGATGCCGGGATGAGAAAGCGCCATGCGCCGGATCATTTCCTCGCAATGGGCAAATTCGGTAGCTTCGGTTTTGAGGAATTTGCGCCGGGCGGGCAGATTGAAAAACAGATCACGCACTTCAACCGTAGTGCCCGCCATGTGGGATGAGGGTTCCGGCGGCAGCACTCGCGTGCCTTCGCTGCGTATCTGCCAGGCGTGCTTGCCCTGCAGCGGGTGGCTGATGAGCAATAAATGCGAAACCGAGGCAATGCTGGCCAGCCCCTCGCCGCGAAATCCCAGGCTGGTGATGTTGTGCAAATCTTCTTGGCTGGCGATTTTACTGGTGGCATGGCGCGTTAATGCAAGCGGTAATTCCTCTGCGGAGATGCCTGCGCCATTATCGGTGACACGGATCAGCTTTAATCCGCCTTGCGCGATATTGACGGTGATCTCGCTAGCGCGGGCATCAATGGCGTTTTCCAGCAGTTCTTTCAATACGGAAGCCGGGCGTTCGATGACTTCTCCCGCAGCTATCTGGCTGATCAATCCATCGGGAAGTAATTTGATTGCATTCATTTGAAAAACAACAGCAGGATGACGCAGGAAGTAATGAAAACCTGCAGGAAAAGCGACAGAATCAGCCATTATACTGGCTTCAAGTTATGGTACGCTTGAGGCTGAGCAGGCGGGGTGCATAGAGTTGGTCCGATGTCGGCAGGTGGCCGCAGAACAGGGCACTATCCCGTCAGTTTGGCTCAATTAGAGCAAGAGCGAATTTCAGGAACCCATCTTTTAAAACCATCATGACACAAGACGAGCAAAAACGGGCAGTGGCACAAGCAGCCCTGCAGTATGTGCCGGTAGGTGAAATTATCGGCATTGGAACGGGATCGACCGCCAATCTTTTTATCGATGAACTAGCCAAAATCAAGCACAAGATTGAAGGCGCCGTGGCAAGCTCCGAAGTGACTGCAAACCGATTGAAGCAGCACGGCATTGAGGTTCTGGATCTCAATTCGGTTAGCGAAATCCCGGTGTATGTCGATGGTGCGGATGAAATCACCCGCAATATGCACATGATCAAGGGTGGCGGAGGTGCATTGACACGCGAAAAAATCGTGGCGGCAGTCGCCCGCAAATTCATCTGTATCGCCGATCAGACCAAACTGGTCAAGGTGCTGGGCAAATTCCCGCTGCCAGTGGAGGTGGTTCCGATGGCACGCAGTTATGTCGCACGGGAAATCACGCTGCTGGGCGGTCAACCGGCCTGGCGCCAGGGATTTACCACGGATAACGGCAATATCATTCTTGATGTGCATAATCTGGACATCATGAATCCGGTTGAACTGGAAACCACGCTCAACCAGATTGCCGGTGTGGTGACAAACGGCCTGTTTGCCAGACGCGCCGCCAATGTGCTGCTGATGGGCACCGATCAGGGTGTGGAAACCATTACGGTATAGGCCGTGAAGCCGGTTGCCCTGCCCTGTTGCAGCGGGTAGCCGGCCAATCGGCCACGGCATCATCCGGCACGGCTGTTCTGCCTGTCATTAAACCATCATGATTGATATATAGAATTACGCGATTATCTTTCTCCAGGATGCACAACATGCCTAACAAAGAACATTCATCCAAAAAATTTGATGCCGATCTTGAGGAAATCCGCACCCGTGTCCTGCAAATGGGCGGGTTGGTCGAGGAACAGATCAAGAATGCAATCGAGGCGCTGACCGAAGGCAACGAGAAAATGATCGAGCATGTCATTGATAATGATCATCGCGTCAATGCCATGGAAGTGAAAATCGACGAGCTCTGTTCCCAGGTGATTGTACGCAGACAGCCTACCGCTATTGATCTGCGCATGATCATGACTGTAATCAACACTATTACAGATCTGGAAAGAATTGGCGATGAGGCAGCCAAAATTGCCCGCATGGCAAAGCTGATTTACGCAGCCGACCGCATGTACACGCCGCGCTTTGTCGAAATCCGCCATATTGCGGCGATAGCCACGGATATGCTGCGCAAGGCGCTGGATGCCTTTGCCCGGCTGGATCCGAATGCATCGGCAGAGATTGTGCGGCAGGATGAGCAGGTGGACGAGGAATTTCGCTCGATCATCCGGCATCTGGTCACATTCATGATGGAAGATCCGCGCAAGATTTCGACTGCGATTGAAATTCTGTTTGCAGCCAAGGCAGTCGAGCGTATTGGCGATCATGCCAAGAATATGTCGGAATATGTTGTCTACCTGGTGAAGGGCAAGGATGTGCGCCATGTTTCAGCCGATGAAATCGAACGCGAAGTAGGTCAATAATCCTTTAAAACCAGACTGGAAATCATGCACGAATATTCGACACTCGCAGCGGTTGATCTGGGTTCGAACAGTTTTCATCTGCAAGTCGCCCGGGTAGCGGAAAGACAGCTTTATCTGCTGGACAACCTGAAGGAAATGGTACAGCTCGCAGCAGGGTTATCCAGTGATCTGGTACTGGATGAAGCGTCACAGGATCGTGCGTTAGCCTGTCTGGAGCGATTTGGTCAGCGTCTGCGCGGATTTCCGCAGCATGCTGTCAGGGTGGTGGGGACAAACTCGCTGCGCGTTGCCAGAAATGCGGCGGATTTCCTCGGGAAGGCTGAAAATGCACTGGGTTTCCCGATCGAAATCATTGCCGGGCACGAAGAGGCACGCCTGATCTACCTCGGTGTGGTACACAGCCTGCCATCCTCTGACAATCATTTGCTGGTTGTGGATATTGGCGGAGGATCAACCGAGCTGATCATCGGCAGCCGGTTGAAGTCCAGCAAGCTGGAAAGCCTTCCGATAGGCTGCATCAATCATAGTCAGCATTTCTTTCCGGATGGAAAAATTACCAAAGGCACGCTGAAACATGCTGAGCTGGCAGCTCGCTCCGAGATTCAGGCGGTTGCAGCCGAATTTTCCTCATCGCACTGGCAAAAAGCCTATGGTTCTTCCGGAACCGCACGGGCACTGGCACACATTCTCACGCTGAACGGTTATAACGATGGCAACAGCGAGGAAATCATCACGCTCGCAGGTATGGAAAAACTGCGTGAATTCCTGCTCAAAACCGGTGATGTCTCAAAACTGGAAATCGCGGGCTTGAATCCTGCCCGCAAAGCAATCATTGCGGGCGGTTTTGCCATCATGTCGGCCGTTTTCACGGAACTGAACATTGATCGTATGGCCATTGCCACCGGGGCGCTGCGTGAAGGGGTGCTCCACGATATGTTGGGACGTTTCCACAAGGAAGATACACGTGAAATATCCGTACAGGAATTCATGCAGCGCTACCGGGTGGATCCGGTACAAGCCGCCCGTATCGAATCACTGGCCCTCATGCTTGCCAAACAGCTGCTGGCCAGCCACCCCGACAAGGAAATGGCCGAAGATGCACTGAAACTGCTTTCCTGGGCAGCACGTTTGCATGAAATCGGAATCTCGGTAGCGCATACCGGCTACCACAAACACTCTGCCTACATTCTCGATAATGCCGATATTCCCGGATTCTCCAGAATGGAACAGTCACAGTTAAGTCAATTGGTACTTTCACACTGCGGCTCACTCGCCAAGAACCGGGATTTTCTTGGTCAACCTGTCAACCTTGCCCGCTCGATCGCCCTGCGTATCGCCACAATTTTTTACCGCAGCCGCACACACGTCACTCTTCCGAACATGGCATTGTCCATCCACAAAAAACATTGCACACTGTTTATCCCGCACGCATGGCTGGAACGCAACCCGTTGACCGATACGCTGCTGAATAATGAGATGGATGCCTGGGCCAAGGTGGATATCGGCTTTCATATCGAAAATTTGTCCTAGGGAACCACTGAAAAACGTCGGCGAAGTAGTCCGTTCAAGGTGAAAATCGGGTGAAAAACGAAGTTTATACATAATAAATGAGCATTCTGAGCCGATATTTAACGCAAAAATGACAACACAGGTCATTTTTCAGAGATTCCCCAGGCAATCGGATCTGATTTGATTGCCCTGAATAAGCAGGCACAAGAAGAACCAGGCTGTTTTATCTATAAGAATGTTGAAGAATTCAATGCAAAACCCGATTTCAAACGATTTGAATGATTCCGCTACCATTACTCCGGAAGCAGAGCTGCTGTTAAGCGAGGTTACCCAATACCTCAAACCTGAAGATGTCACTTTGCTCAGGAATGCCTATTTCTTTGGTCAGAAAGCGCATTCCGGCCAATTCAGAAAATCGGGGGAGCCCTATATCTCCCACCCGGTTGCTGTGGCCAGAATCCTGGGCGAATTGCATCTGGATGCAATTACACTCACTGCGGCACTGTTGCATGATGTCGTGGAAGATACCGGCATCCAGAAACAGGAGATTAGTGAAAAATTCGGCTCCTCGGTGGCCGAGCTTGTGGATGGCGTTTCCAAGCTGGATAAAATCCGGTTCCAGACAAAGGCAGACATGCAGGCGGAGAATTTCCGCAAAATGCTGCTGGCCATGGCGCAGGATGTACGCGTCATACTGATCAAGCTGACAGATCGCCTGCACAATATGCGCACGCTTGAAGTCATGTCGCCAGAGAAACAGCATCGCATTGCCCAGGAAACCCTGGAAATTTATGCGCCTATCGCTCACCGGCTCGGTCTGGAAAATGTCTATCAGGAACTGCAGGAACTGGGATTCCGCTTTTCCTACCCAACCCGCTACAAGGTGCTGCTCAAGGCAATCAAGGCTGCAAGAGGAAATCGCCGGGAAGTGGTTGGAAAGATCCTGGATGCAATCCGCCAGCGTTTACAGGAAGCCGGGCTGGATGCCGTGGTCACGGGACGCGAAAAACATCTGTACAGCATCTACAAGAAAATGGTCGAGAAACATCTCAGTTTCTCGAATGTGCTGGATATTTATGGCTTTCGTGTCATTGTCAGGGATGTGGCGTCCTGCTATGTGGCGCTTGGTGCGCTTCATGGCCTGTATAAGCCGATTCCTGGCAAATTCAAGGATTATATTGCCATTCCCAAGTCGAATGGCTATCAATCCCTGCATAGCACATTGCTCGGGCCCTATGGATTGCCGATAGAAGTCCAGATCCGCACTCACGAGATGCATCATATCGCGGAAGCCGGGGTGGCCTCGCACTGGCTTTACAAGAGCAAGGATCTGGATGCCGGGATGAATGATTTGCACATGAAGGCCAACCAGTGGATGAAGGGTCTGCTGGAAACCCTCAACGATTCTTCGGATTCACTCGAATTCCTTGAGCATCTCAAGGTAGATCTGTTCCCCGGAGAAGTCTATGTTTTCACACCCCAGGGCAAGATTTTAACGCTGCCAAGAGGCGCTACTGTGGTGGATTTTGCCTATGCAGTGCATACCGATGTCGGCAATTGCTGCGTAGCAGCCAGAATCAACGGCGAGATCTCGCCACTGCGCACGCGCCTGAGAAGCGGGGATCGCGTGGAAATTATCACGGCACCGGCGGCCAAACCCAACCCTGTCTGGCTGTCTTATGTGGTCACCGGCAGGGCGCGTTCGAGTATCCGCTATTTCCTCAGGACCATTCAATACAATGAATCAGTCAAACTTGGCGAGCGTCTGCTGAATCAGGCGCTCTATTCGTTGGGCGCAAATCCGGAAACAATCGAACCGGCGCAATGGGAAAAACTGGCGAGAGAGTGCGGAGTCAAATCCAGAGAAGATTTATTAGCCGATATTGCTCTGGGAAAACAGCTTGCCGCTGTTCTGGCCAAACGCCTGGAAGCACCGGGAGAATCCGATACAGGCATGCATGGCAAAAATTCGATCACTATCCTCGGAACCGAGGGCATGGCAGTCAAGTTTGCCCGGTGTTGTTATCCGATTCCGGGTGACGGCATCGTCGGGCTCATCAAGAAAGATCAGGGGCTGGTAATCCATACGCAGGATTGTTCTACGATAGTCAGGATCAAGGATCATAAAAACATGGACAATCAGCTGGATGTGATCTGGGGAGAAGATATCGATCGCACCTTTCCGGTCAGCATCTTCACAACCGTGGTAAACAAGAGTGGCGTACTGGCGAGGGTGACTGCCGAGATTGCTAAAGCGGATTCAAATATTGACGATATCTCTCTTGAAAATGACAAGGATTACACCACGATGCGCTTTATCCTGCAGACCAGAGATCGTCATCATCTTGCACAAATCTTTCGCAGACTGAAGCACATTGAGGAAATTGTCAAAATGGGCCGCATCAAAAACCAGTAAATCACAACCTTACACAAAATGAATGCCAACAATCAGCTGCTTGACTTTACTTCACCCGGCGCCATTCCGCCTGATCCCGCTGAAGTAGTGCAGCGCGTGGTTGATGAAACACGATCCAGCATACAAACACTGGAATCATTGCTTGGTAACGAGCGCGTAGAAAACGAGGCAGGGTGGAAATTACTGGCCATGTTTTATCTGGCAACGGGCCGGATAAATGATCTGGCCAAAATTGAAGAGCAGTATAAAAGCATTACCGGCATATCGCTTTCAGCAGATCTCAGAAAGAATTACACGCAATGGTTTAACGATAAAACTACTGGTGGTCCGGTTATATTTGAAATCCCCAGAAAAATTACTGCGACTTCTCTGCCTGACAGCATGGCCATTGAGCATGGATTGACTTCTGCTGACAGCGTATTGCTGGATTTTTCCCGGGTACAGGAAATTGATAATGAAGGACTAAAGAAACTGGCAAGATTTTTTTCTGCTCTGGCGAAAGCAGGCATCAAGCCGGAGTTAAAACAGGTAGATCGCTTTATTGGCTGCCTGCAACACAAGGCAGAGAAAGGTGGCGAGGGAACGTGCGCGCTATGGGATGTACTATTTGCCTATGAACAATTTCGCGATAACAGGGAAGCATTCGAGGAGAAAGCGATCAAGTTTGCTGTCCTCTATGGAATATCTCCCCCATCCTGGGAATAGCAACCAGCATTACTGCTGACTATTTCTCTCCGCACGCACTTTCTCGATGAGCTGATTCAGAACTGAAACCGTATCCTGCGGGGTACCGCCTGCCTTGCCGCTAGTCACGTATTTTCCATCCACTACCAGTGCCGGCACACCCGTAAGTTTGTACTGCCGTGTCAATTGGGCTGCGCGATTTGCCTGATTCTGGACTGTGAATGAATTGTAGGCACCGACAAATTTGTCGCGGTCCACACCTTGCTTTGCAACCCAGTCAAACAGTACCGACTCTTTCGATACATCTGTTTTGTCGCGATGAATGGCGTGGTAAACCTTGTCATGCAGCGTTTGGGTGAGACCCAGGCTTTCCATGGCATAAAAGATTTTTGCGCCCGGAATCCAATTGTTACGGAATATCGCCGGTACAAAACGGAAATCTACGTCAGCAGGTTTGTTTTTCAGCCAGTGCCCAAGGTGCGGATGCAGATCATTACAATGAGGGCAGCCATACCAGAAGAATTCAAGTACTTCGATGTGCTGGGCATCACTCTCGACCGGCAACGGCGATGAAAGGACAGTGTAATCTTTGCCTTCTACGATTTCCGCCTGAACAGTCATCATCCCCGCCAGGCTCATGACAATAAAACTCAAAAGAAAGAAGATAATCCTTTTTGCAGTCATCTATTTTTCCTCGCTTTCAAAGTAGGTATATTGCCAATCACATTGGCCGAAATTGTCAGGAATCTCTGAAAAACGTCAGCAAGGCAGTCAGTTCAAGGCAAAAATGACAACGCAGGTAGTTTTTCAGAAATTCCTTAATTGTCTGTTGTCAGAAAAAACACTGTTTACTGTACACGCACCAGGTTTGCCGCTATTCCATTCTCCTGCAATGAAGCACGAACCCGGTCGAGTTCTTCCATTTTGCCAAATGGGCCGATGCGCACGCGATGAATGGGGACATTCCCCTCGGATCTTCCTGGTTGAACCGAAGCGATTATTCCCAACAAGGCGAGTTCGGCTTTCATCCTTTCAGCATCGCTGGAATTTTTAAAGGAGCCCGCCTGAAGAAAATACCGATCCTTCGGCTCAGGCGCCTTTTCCGTAACTTTTTCTACCGGTTTGTCTACTGTTTTTTCCGGTATTTTCTGGGGAGCCACTGCAGTAGCTGGCGGCAGCGGCGTCAAATCCAGCAAATCTCCCTCGGGAGGTTCATCAATTCCCGGCAAAATTTTGTAAAAGTCAAAACGGGATTCGCTGGTATCCGCCTGCTTCGCACTGGATTCAGCTTTCTTTGCCTGTTTATCAGCTGGTGCAGGTTGCGTTTGCCTGGTTACCGATTTTTCGGAAGATGGATTCCTGGCTGTTTTTTCTCCATTCAGGAATGGACTGGGAGCCTGGCTAATATAAAGCCATACTCCAATAGCGCTTGCCAAACCCAGGGTATAACCGGCAAACAAACCCAGCCACAGTGAGCTGCCGTTTTTCTGGCTTCTTGCCGAATTTCTGGATTTATAATCCCGACTCATCGATCTTCCCATATTGCATTCAATTACATCTCGCGCAGTGCGGATACACCCAGCAACGACAATCCTTTCGACAGCACCAGGCGAACGGCCGAAATCAGCGCCAGCCTCGCTATTTTAAGCGATTCATCCTCAACGAGAAAACGCGTTGAATTGTAGTAACTGTGAAATTCGCCTGCCAGTTCACGCAGGAAGAACGCGACTAGATGCGGGGCGCGCTCCTTTGCTGCAGCTTCAATCGTATCCGTAAAATCGATTATTTTCTGTAAAAGCACAAGTTCTGCAGCATCTGTCAGCCGCTCTGTCTCTGCCTGGGAAAGCGCATCTGCCCCCCCTCCCCACTGATCAAGCACGCTACAAATACGGGCATGAGCGTATTGGACATAATAAACCGGGTTATCGTTACTCTGTGATTTGGCCAGATCAAGGTCAAAATCCAGATGCTGATCACTTTTACGCAATACATAAAAAAAGCGTGCCGCATCATTACCCACTTCCTGGCGCAATTGGCGCAATGTGACAAATTCTCCCGAACGGGTAGACATGGGAACCTTCCTGCCATCCCGGTACAGAACTGCAAACTGCACCAGTGCGATCTCAAGCCTGTCCGGGTCAAGCGATAACGCCTTGATGGCACCTTTCACCCTTGGGATATAACCGTGGTGATCCGCTCCCCAGATATTCAGCATGTAGTCAAAACCACGCTCATATTTGCTGAGATGATAGGCAATATCCGAAGCAAAGTAGGTATACAAACCATTTTCCCGCTGCACCACCCGGTCCTTTTCATCACCAAAATCGATGGAACGGAACCAGAGCGCGCCATCCTGCCGGTACAGCAATTTCTTTTCATCCAGCAGCTGTATGGTGTGCGCCACCATCCCATTGTCAAACAGCGATTGTTCGGAATACCAGCTATCAAACTCGACACCAAATTCCATCAGATCATTCCGGCAATCCGCCAATTGTTCTGTCAGGACAAACTGGTGCAAATCCCCATAATTCGTTCCAAGAATGGATTTTGCAGTGGCAATGAGTTGGTCGAGATGCTCGTCTTCGTTTTTAATCGTATCGCCCACACCGGCTTCGAGCAATTGTTGCAGGGCGGGATCAGAGCGATGCGCACGGGATTCACCTTGTGTCTGGTGGATTTTTGCAGCCATATCCACAACATATTGCCCTTGATAAGCATTGGCGGGAAAAGGAATGGATAATCCGCACAGATCCAGGTAACGCAACCAGGTTGAGAGTGTCAGGATATCCATTTGCCGACCGGCATCGTTGACATAAAATTCACGTGTCACGGCATAACCCGCTGCAGCCAGAATATTGGCAAGGCTGGCACCAAATGCGGCACCTCGCCCATGTCCGACATGCAAGGGACCCGTGGGGTTGGCCGATACGAACTCGACCTGCATGGTTTTTCCCGCCCCCAGCCTGCTGTGGCCAAATGACTCACCCGCTTGCAGCACTGCATGCAAAAACTGTTGCTTGGCGGTCTTTCTTAAAAAGAGATTGATGAATCCCCCTCCCGCCACTTCAGCCTTTTCCACCCAGGGAGAATCAGGCAGCGCAGCTATCAGCATTTTTGCCAATTCAAGGGGATTTTTACGCAAAGGCTTCGCCAGCTTCATTGCCAGATTGCTGGAATAATCACCATGGCCTACCAGCTTCGGGCGCTGCAGCTCAACTTGAATTTCCATTTCATCCGGGAGGGCTTGTTTCACTGCCTGGCCAAGCAGTTGAATACAGTGTGATCTAAAATCGTGAGGGATCGTTGTAACCATGACAGGATAGTATTTCGGCAAGTCCGCATTATAGCGATTTGACTGCAAACGTGTTTGCGTGTTTTGGAAACCAGCCGCGCCCCGAAACCATGCTGACAAGCCCCTGGCAAAGACTCCAGGTTGAAAATTGACACCGGAATTTCCACCTTCCCAACACAGCATTTCACGGGAAAAACACTTTATTTTCCAAGCTGGAGCGGTGTTTTGGGATTTGTAGATTTCATGTGCTATTCAGCCGGTATATAATGCAGGGCACTACGACTGTTATTGCAAGGGGCAAAACCCCGGTCAACTCAAATGGAAAATTCAGAAGAAAAATTCGGAGAAGAAGTACTTGAAGCCTGCATTCGTCATGCAAAGGAAGTTTTGGCAGTTCAACTTCCAAACATCAAAGACAAAAAATATGACTTTGCCCCACAATTCAAGGATTTGACCATCCAGCTGTATCTGGTGGGCGTCATGCAGCAGTTTTATGACCAATATGAAGCCACAACAGCTGATGCTCAGGAAAAAGCATTCAATGCGTTGTACTGCATGATGGTTAAGGACGGCGTCAAGTCCAAACGAGCAAAAAATCAGGCCCAGTTCGTCAGGCAAATGTCCAGGCTGGATGATGGCGATGAAGCACTGGCATTGGCACTGGGATATGAATCCAAGCCCGGTGACCGCAGTCTAGCCGAGGTATTTGATCATTATGTCGGCGAAGCACGCGTCTCGAAAGGGCTATGGCACTCCTTTGATCAAGGCAAGAAAATCCTGGTGCTGGGCGGCCTGTTGTTCGCCATGGCAGGCGTCTGGTTTGTCACGATTTACCTGCCGGAAAGTGACAACATCACTATTTTTGCAATCGGCCTGCTGTCAGCATTGCTTTTTGTCGTACCCGTGTTCCTGGTCGGCCTGCTGATTCACCGTTTCAAAACCCGGAAGTCAAATCGAACACAAACACCATCTAAGTAGATTTTTGCAAAACCCGGGGGACTATCCTTAGGCAGTCCCTGAAAAACGTCAGCGAGGCAGTCAGTTCAAGGCGGAAATCGGAGAAAAAGCGGAATTTATACGTAATAAATAAGCATTTTTAGCCAATTTTTAACGCAGAAATGACAACACAGGTAGTTTTTCAGAGGTTCCTTAGCTTAAAAAGATCATTCTGCCAAAACAGGAAACACCCGGGAAACATTCAGCCAAAATTTTTCAATTTACCCGTGCCACCCGGCATTTCCTGAAATTTATGAGTGCAACCATCATCAGCGGGAATCTTATTGCGAGCAAATTCCGCGAAGAACTCAAACAGCGCGTCAAATTACTATCCGAAACATGGATGCAGCCCGGTTTGGCTGTCATTCTGGTAGGAGATAACCCTGCTTCCTGCGTGTATGTACGCAACAAGGCAAAAACCTGCGATGAACTGGGCATTCATTCGGAGGTGTTCAACCTCCCTGGCGATACTTCGCAAAAGGCCCTGCTACGACAGATACAGGATTTGAATGCCAATCCGGAGATCCACGGCATTCTGGTACAGCTGCCTTTGCCGGACCATATCCAGATCGATGAAGTGATTGCTACGATTGCAACGGAAAAGGATGTGGACGGATTTCACCCTTGCAACGTGGGTGCATTGGCAACGGGACACGCTCTGTTTCACCCCTGCACACCCCTTGGGGTCATGAAAATGCTGTCGGAGCATGCTATTCCCCTCCAGGGCCAGCATGCGGTCGTTGTAGGACGCAGCAACATCGTCGGTAAACCAATGGCACTCATGCTGCTGGAGAAAGGTGCAACAGTCACGATCTGCACCTCGCGCACACGCGATCTGGCCAGCCACACCCTGAGCGCCGATATCGTTGTCATGGCAACAGGCAAATCCAATCTTCTGACAGCCGACATGATCAAACCAGGAGCTACTGTAATCGATGTCGGAATCAATCGCCTGCCGGATGGCCGGCTTTGCGGAGATGTCGAATTTACAGGCGTAAAGGAAAAAGCAGGATATATCACCCCGGTTCCCGGTGGTGTGGGTCCAATGACCATCGTGATGCTGATGAATAACACGATCGAAGCAGCCGAACGCGCGAAAGCAGCGGCCCAGGCCGTTGCCGGTTGTGGTTCAATGCAATAATTCAGGAATTGTTAACAGGGAGCACACCCGAAAATGGATCCAATGGATATTGATCCGCAGGAAACGCAGGAATGGCTGGATGCCTTGGAGACGGTTCTGGTAAACGAGGGAGCCGAGCGCGCCCATTTTTTACTGGAAAAACTGGTCGAAAAAGCACGCCGATCCGGCACCTATCTGCCCTACAGTGCCAATACGGCCTATATCAACACCATCCCTCCTGGCAAGGAGGAGCGTTCTCCGGGCAATCACGCACTGGAGCACCGTATCCGTTCCTATATCCGCTGGAATGCGATGGCCATGGTGCTGCGCGCCAATCGTCATACCAATGTGGGGGGACATATCGCCAGTTTTGCCTCGGCAGCCACGCTCTATGATGTCGGCTACAACCACTTCTGGCGCGCTGCCAGTGAACAACAGGGAGGTGATCTGGTGTATGTCCAGGGACATTCCGCCCCTGGTGTATATGCGCGTGCTTTCCTGCTGGGTGAGCTGACTGCCAATCAACTGGACAATTTTCGCCAGGAAGTTGGCAACAATGGCCTGCCTTCCTACCCTCACCCCTGGCTGATGCCGGATTTCTGGCAATTTCCAACTGTTTCAATGGGTCTGGGGCCGCTCATGGCGATCTATCAGGCGCGTTTCATGAAATACCTGGGCGCACGCGGCCTGGCCAAAACCGATGGCCGCAAGGTGTGGGCGTTCATGGGTGATGGCGAGATGGATGAACCGGAATCACTCGGTGCAATCTCCCTCGGTGCACGCGAAAATCTGGACAACCTGGTTTTTGTCATCAACTGCAACCTGCAGCGCCTTGATGGCCCCGTGCGGGGTAATGGCAAGATCATTCAGGAAATGGAAGGCACTTTCCGTGGTGCCGGCTGGAATGTAATCAAGGTGATCTGGGGCTCCTACTGGGATCCACTGCTAGCCAAGGACACCAAAGGCCTGTTGCAACAACGCATGATGGAATGTGTCGATGGCGAATACCAGACCTTCAAATCACGCGATGGCGCCTATGTACGTCAGCATTTCTTCGGCAAATATCCCGAACTGCTGGAAATGGTTGCCAACATGTCCGATGACGATATCTGGCGGTTGAACCGTGGCGGCCACGATCCTCACAAGGTTTACGCCGCCTATAGCGCCGCCATGAAACACACCGGCCAGCCTACTGTGATTCTGACAAAAACCATCAAGGGCTATGGCATGGGTGAAGCCGGTGAAGCGCAGAACATCACCCATCAGCAGAAAAAAATGGGCACGATTTCGCTCAAGGCTTTCCGCGACCGTTTTGGGCTACCGGTACCGGATGACAAAATCGACGAAATACCTTATCTCACCTTCGAGGAAGGATCGCCTGAATACAATTACATGCGCGCACAACAACACGCGATGGGTGGCTTCATTCACCATCGCCGTCGTAAGGCAGCCGCATTGCAGGTGCCTCCCTTGTCCGCTTTCGAAACATTGCTCAAGGCTAGCGGTGAAGGTCGCGAATCCTCCACCACGATGGCGTTTGTGCGGATACTCAACGTGCTGGTGAAGGACAAGAGCATTGGCAGGCATGTAGTACCTATTGTGGCGGATGAATCACGCACTTTCGGCATGGAAGGCATGTTCCGGCAACTGGGAATATGGTCATCGGTAGGACAGCTCTACACCCCGGAAGATGCCGATCAGCTGATGTATTACAAAGAGGACCGAAACGGCCAGATTCTGCAAGAAGGGATTAACGAAGCAGGTGCCATGGCATCATGGATGGCAGCAGCCACGGCTTATAGCACACATGGTGTGCAAATGATCCCGTTCTTCATTTTCTATTCGATGTTCGGCTTCCAGCGCGTTGGCGATCTTGCCTGGGCAGCAGGCGACATGCGCTGCCGCGGTTTTCTACTGGGCGGCACAGCCGGCCGCACCACGCTCAATGGCGAAGGATTGCAGCACGAGGATGGCCATAGCCACCTGGCGGCTTCCACCATTCCCAACTGCGTATCCTATGACCCGGCTTTTGCCTACGAACTTGCAGTCATCATGCAGGATGGCCTGCGTCGTATGTACCAGGAGCAGGAAGATGTTTATTACTACATTACCGTAATGAACGAAAACTATGCTCACCCGGAAATGCCCAAAGACGCTGAGCAGGGCATTCTGCAAGGCATGTATCTGTTCCGTAACGGCGGCAAACAACGTAGTGGATTGCATGTACAGCTGCTGGGTTCAGGAACAATTCTGCGCGAAGTCATTGCTGCAGCTGATATTTTGGAGAAAGACTACAAGATCTCGGCGGATATCTGGAGTGTAACCAGCTTCAACCAGTTACGGCGCGAGGCGCTGAGTGTATCGCGCCACAATATGCTCCACCCGGATCAGCCGGCCAGGTCATCTTATGTGGAAACCTGTCTGAAGGATCGTGAGGGGCCTGTCATCGCATCCACGGATTACATGAAAATCGTAGCCGATCAGATCCGGGAATTCATTCCGAAACGCTACTGCGTGCTGGGTACGGATGGATTCGGTCGCTCCGACACACGTGAGAAACTGAGGCAGTTTTTTGAAGTCGATCGTCATTACGTAGTAGTGGCCGCACTCAAGGCACTAGCAGATGAAGGCAAAATCCCTGCATCACAAGTAACCAGGGCAATTCATACCTTTGGGATTGATCCGGATAAACCCGAACCGGTAACGGTCTGATTCCGGTGACGACAGCAAAGGCAGTTCTGCCAATTTTTCCTGACAGTATGGAAGACAGCAAATCAAGGAGTACACGTGGCTGAGGTCAAGAAAGTTCTGGTCCCGGATATTGGGGATTTTGAAGGTATTCCGGTCATCGAAATCATGGTCAAGCCTGGCGATAGCGTGCAGGCAGAAGATGCGTTGATCGTTCTGGAATCAGACAAGGCCACGGTTGAGGTTCCTTCGCCCTGTTCCGGCATCATCCGGGAGATCAGCGTTCAAATCGGCAGCATGGTTTCCAAGGGTTCAGAAATTCTCACCATGGAGGTGTTACCTGCGGAAACCAATCATCAAACATCGCAGCAACCGCAGCCATCCGAACCACCGGTCGATACACAATCCGCTCAACCTGCGCAACCAGCCCCGCCAGCCGAAACTCGATCCAATCAATCCGGAGAAGCACCGGCGATCAAATCCGCAGCCACGGCAACACGGCCCGCTGCGCCACCCGTACCTGCGCAAATGCCGGGCGATGCATCCGGTCCGGATAACAGAAGCATTCCGCATGCCAGCCCTTCTATCAGACGATTTGCCCGCGAGTTGGGTGTGGATCTGGGCAAGGTAACAGGAACAGGCCCCAAACAACGCATACTCAGAGAGGATGTACAAGCCTTTGTGAAACAGGCTCTGGCGGGTGGACGCAATGCCGGGGGAGGTTCGCTTGATTTATTGCCGTGGCCGCATGTGGATTTTGCCAAATTCGGTCCGATCGAACCGAAATCCCTGTCGCGTATCCGGCAGATTTCAGGTGCCAATCTGCACCGCAACTGGGTGATGATTCCGCATGTCACGCAATTTGATGAAGCCGATATTACCGATCTGGAAGCGCTCAGAGTCACGCATAATGAATCCCGGCAGAACAATGGCACCAAGCTGACCATACTGGCCTTTCTGATCAAGGCTATCACGGCGGCCCTGAAAAAATTTCCGGAATTCAATGCCTCTCTGGACAACAGCACGGCAGAAAGCCAGCTCATTATCAAACGCTACTACCACCTCGGTTTTGCAGCCGACACTCCCAATGGCCTGGTAGTGCCAGTCATTCGGGATGCGGATCAGAAAGGAGTCATCGGCATTGCAGAAGAACTAAGCAGATTATCTTCGCTTGCGCGGGAAGGAAAATTGAAGCCGACAGACATGCAGGGTGCAAGTTTTACCATTTCCAGTCTCGGAGGTATTGGCGGAACAGGTTTCACTCCCATCATCAACGCACCTGAAGTGGCCATTCTGGGAGTCTCGCGCGCCAGCCTGAAACCGGTTTACCAGGATGGAAAATTTGTGCCCCGCCTGATGCTTCCCCTTTCCCTGTCCTATGATCACCGTGTGATTGATGGTGCTTCGGCTGCGCGTTTCACAACCCATCTTGCCAGCATTCTGACGGATATGCGCCTTGCCCTGTTCTGAGGCAAGGCGGCTTCCCGCTGCGGCGCGCTGCTGATCACAACACTGATTATCATGGCCGAAGCAACCCGATACGCACTCACAGGCATTTATGGCGGAACATTTGACCCCATCCACTACGGCCACTTGAGAATAGCGGAAGAACTGTCAGACATCCTGCAACTGAACCACCTGTTCTTTCTACCTGCTGGCCAGCCCCGCTTGCGCAATGCACCACTGGCAACCGGAGAGCATCGTCTGGCCATGCTGCGGGAGGCCATTTGCGGAAATGACCGGTTTTCGGTAGATGATCGTGAAATCAGGCGCCCCGGTGAAACCTATAGTGTTGAAACCCTGCAGGAGATCCGGCTGGAATACGGTACAAAAAAGTTGGCAGCGCTCTGTTTTATCATAGGAGCCGACGCATTCATCAAACTGCCTTGCTGGCACCACTGGCACGACCTGTTTGAATTATGCCACCTTGTTATCGTCAACCGCCCCGGCTATGTTTCGATCAATGATTCATCCGCACTGCCCGATGAATTGCGGCACGCCTGTCAGAGTCGCTGGACTGGAATGGCTGACGAGTTGAAAAATTGGCCTTTTGGCCGCATCTTCACAGCACCCACCAGTTTGCTGGATATTTCGTCCACCAAAATCAGAAACATCGTCACATCAGGGAAGAGCGCACGTTATTTGTTGCCCGAATCTGTTCTTAACCATATTGACAGGCATCACCTTTATGCCGGAGAAAAATGAAATCAACTGAAGAATTGCTGAAAATAGCCGTCGCGGCTCTGGAAGACATCAAGGCTAACGACATCCGTGTGATGGATGTCAGCAAGCTCACCTCGTTATGTCACTATATGATTGTGGCCAGCGCCGATTCCACACGACAAACGAAGGCGCTTGCCAATCATGTACATGAAAAGGTAAAAGCAGCGGGAGAGCCAATACACAGTATAGAAGGCGAGCAAACGGGAGAATGGTTGCTGGTTGATCTGGGAGATATCATCGTCCATATCATGCAGCCGGCCATTCGCAGTTACTATGATCTGGAAGGACTCTGGGCGGATGCCGCCTGGCAGACTTCGCAGAAATCGCCCGCTGTATCAGGTTAATTTCCGAATTTCCTCTCCGGTTTGTTGCATTGATGATTCCACGCCCACTTCCATCCGAATCATGAAATTTCATATTCTGGCGGTGGGAAACAAAATGCCGGACTGGATAAAAGAGGGTTATACGGAATACAGTGGGCGCATGCCCAGGGAAGCCGAGCTGCTGCTGGTGGAAATCAAGCCGGAGAAACGTGTTGGCAAAACAACCATCCAGCTGCAACAGGCTGAAAGTGAACGCATTCAGGCTGCCTTGCCGACTGGTTGCCATATCGTCGCACTGGATGAAACCGGCCGCCAGGCCACCACTGTAAAGCTGGCAGAAATGATGATCCGCTGGATGGAATCGGGGCGGGATGTAGCATTCATCATCGGCGGAGCGGATGGATTACACCAAAATATCAAGCAGATGGCACACGAAAAGCTGGCGTTATCTGCATTGACGCTTCCGCACGGGCTGGCCAGAGTATTATTGGCGGAACAGCTTTACCGTGCGTTTTCCATCAACCGCAATCACCCGTACCACCGTGCATAACGTGTAATCCTGCGGTACAGTCCGGCTATGGTTGATAGGTGTTTCCATGCCCAATCTACTCGAATTTACACTGAACCTGATCTGGACAATGACTATCACCACTGAAAACCAGATTTATCTGGCATCGCGCAGCGCCCGCAGGCGTGATTTACTCAAGCAAATAGGCATCAGGCACACCTTGTTGCTCATGCGGGAAACTCTATCCCGGCCGGTGGATGTGGATGAAACCCCGATTCCCGAGGAACTCCCGGCAGATTATGTCTACAGAATCACCCATTCCAAAGCAGAAGCAGGCTGGTTACGCCTGAAACAGCGCGGCTTGCCTCTTTACCCGGTACTGGCTGCCGATACGACAGTGGTGCTGGATGGCTGCATCCTGGGAAAACCGGAAAATAGCGGGCACGCAGAAGAAATGCTGGCGGCACTCTCCGGGCAGGAGCATCAGGTCTACACTGCAGTCGGATTGGCGTTTCAAGGACAAACCAGATTGCGTCTATCCACTACCACGGTTCGATTCCGAGAGATTGGCCAGCGCGAAATTCAATCTTATATTGCCAGCGGTGAACCCCACGACAAAGCCGGTGCCTATGCCATTCAGGGCAAGGCAGCCGCTTTCGTCATCCATATCAACGGCAGTTACAGTGGCATAGTCGGTTTACCGCTATTTGAAACCTGTCAGTTATTGGAAGAAACAGGCATATCCATATTCTGAACCCATACAAAATCAAGTAAACCCTGGTTATGAGTAGCGAAATTCTCATCAATGTCACCCCTCAGGAAACACGCGTTGCCATCATCGAACAAGGCATCACGCAGGAATTGCACATTGAGCGCACCAGCAATCGTGGCATCGTCGGGAACATTTATAACGGCCGTGTCAGCCGGGTTCTCCCCGGTATGCAATCCGCTTTTGTCGATATTGGTCTGGAACGGGCGGCTTTCCTGCATGTGGCCGATATTCACGGATCTGCTCAAAATGATCATCAAAGACCAATCGAGCAACTCCTCCATGAAGGCAGCAATATCCTCGTGCAGGTCGTCAAGGATGCAATCGGCGTAAAAGGAGCCAGGCTTTCCACCCAGATCAGCCTGGCCGGGCGCCTGCTGGTCTACCTGCCGCAGGAATCGTACATTGGCGTTTCGCAGCGTATCGAGGACAACAACGAGCGTGAATCGCTGCGTCAGAAATTACAGAATATCCTCCCACCCGATTCCACTGGCGGCTATATCATCCGGACGATGGCAGAAACAGCCGAAGAACCGGAACTGCAGGCAGACATCGTCTATCTGCACAAGCTCTGGCAAGATATTCAGAAAAAATCACTCGCCATCTCCTCGCCAGCTCTGCTTTATCAGGATCTGGATCTGAGTCATCGTGTCTTGCGTGATTTTGTGAATGCAGATACCTACCGTGTCCGGGTGGATTCGCGCGAAACCTTCCAGAAGCTCACCGGCTTTGCGGGCGAATACATGATGAGCGATCTGGAAAAAATCAGCCACTACACCGGCGAACGACCATTATTCGATTTATATGGCGTTGAACAGGAAATTGAAAAATCACTGGCACGGCGGGTTGATTTGAAATCCGGCGGATACGTCATTATCGACCAGACTGAAGCATTGACAACCATGGATGTCAACACCGGCGGTTTTGTCGGGGTACGCAACTTTGACGACACCATTTTCAAAACCAATCTGGAGGCAGCCCAGGTCATCGCACGCCAGCTCCGGTTACGCAATCTGGGCGGCATCATCATCATTGACTTCATCGACATGGATCATGAAGAACACCGGGCCGCAGTTCTGGCGGAATTCAACAAGGCTTTACAGAAAGACCGGACCAAAATGACGGTCAACGGTTTCTCCGCACTGGGCCTGGTTGAAATGACCCGCAAGCGCACGCGCGAAAGTCTGGCACAAATCCTTTGCGAAACCTGTCCGACCTGTCAGGGGCGTGGTGAAATCAGGACAGCACAAACCATCTGCTACGAAATCCTGCGCGAGTTGTTACGCGAATCCCGGCAATTTAGCGCCAGGGAATTTCGCATTCTGGCTTCACAACAGGTAATTGATCTTTTTCTCGATGAAGAATCCCAAAGTCTTGCACAGCTGGGAGATTTCATTGCCCGGCCAATCGGATTGCAAGTCGGCGCTTCCTACACACAGGAACAGTACGATGTCATCCTGATTTAAACGCAATAAAATAGCCATAATCGCTACATTGAATCGTTGCTGCGACAAAATGTCGCATTGCATGCCCCGTCGGGTTAATCTAAAATTTTGAACAAAGCGATGAGGGTATTGATAATCGTTATCAGTTTTGATAGCATCCAAAACTGATATTGAAAGGTATCCAACCAGGGTTGTTCGGGTGATTTACTTCTGTTATTTCAGACAATTAACCCCGAAATTGCACAAACCGCAAACATACATTACACCTATGGCCAGAATCCGTCATACACCATTTCTTACCGGCATCTCTCTTTTCAGTTTTCTGGTAGTGATAGCAACTCATGCCGCCGTGTTGTATGAGATGTGGCACCATCGCTTCAGCACCACAACCCCGGATACGATCACACTTTACGCCCAATTCATTGCTCCACCTGAAAAGCCGGCAGAAGTGGCTGAAGCGCCCAAGGTGGAGTTAAAGGCGGAACATCAGCCTCCCCAGGTAAAACCCAAACCTCCGGTCAGGAAAGTACAGCCGCAACCCAAACGCCAACTGGTAGCCAAGGCTCCTGCAGCCACACCACAAGAACATGTTGCACCACCAATAGAAGAGCACATACCGGAGCCAGAACCAGAAAAGAAAACCATCAATGAGACGGTGGCCGCAGCAAAACCAGCACAAATGCCAGCAGGGCCGGTCACTCTGTCTTCCGAGTTATCCGTATCCTGCCCGGATCTGGCTAGCCCAGCCTACCCGGCCCTGTCCCGCCGCCTCGGCGAGGAAGGAAAACTGGTTCTAAAAGTAGAACTGGATGAAACCGGGCGCATAGGTAGCGCCAAGATTGTCGAAAGCAGTGGCTATTCAAGGCTGGACAATGCAGCTCTGTCGGCTGTCAAAACCTGGCGCTGCCGCCCTGCAATGCGTGACGGCCATCCTGTACCAGCGGTTGCCCTGCAGCCTTTTAATTTTGTTATCGAAGGAAGTTGATTAATGGAAAAAACGCTTGGCTTCTCCAATTTTCTGACACAGATTGATCATGTCGGAATGTGTGTGCTGGTCCTTCTGCTCTCTCTGTCAGTAGCCAGCTGGTATTTGATTGTCACCAAAAGTATCAGCAATCTGATTGCCTCGCGTCGTGCAAATGCTTTTCTCAAACATTTCTGGAACATTGATACCGTCCCCCAGCTTGAAAGTGAAATCAGAAACATGACCGGCAATCACGCATTCATCCAGCTCGCCAAAACAGCACTGGGCGTTTCAAACGATTCACAGAAACACGGACTGGAAAAACTGGCAGCCGCCGGTGGTGCCAACGAATTACTTACCCGCTCGCTGCGCAACAGTCTGGATCAGGAAGCGGCACATATCGAAAATGGCCTCACCATCATTGCTTCAGCTGGTTCTGCCGCGCCCTATATTGGCCTGTTCGGCACGGTCTGGGGAATTTATCACGCCCTCATCCAGATTGGTTTATCTGGCCAGGGCACACTGGACAAAGTGGCAGGGCCGGTTGGTGAGGCGCTGATCATGACTGCACTGGGGCTGGCTGTTGCCATCCCGGCTGTGTTGGCATTCAATGCCTTTACCCGGCGCAATCGCTTGTGGATGGCTCAACTGGACAGCTTTGCACATGATCTCTACACAATTCTGACAATGGGCAGCAAAGTAGGCGAAGAAAGCAACCAGAGAGCAACATCAAAAGCCTCTGCAACAGCTTCACAACATATCCCGGCAGCCGGATTGGCAAACACGGCATCGGGCATCACCGGCGGAGAAAGCTGATGGCTTTTGGCGATTCATCCCGTTATCAAAGCAAGACGGCCATGTCTGAGATCAATGTTGTCCCATTGGTGGACGTGATGCTGGTTTTGCTAATCATCTTCATGATCACCGCACCGCTGCTGACCCATTCGGTCAAGGTTGATTTGCCCAAGGCATCCAGCTCCCCCAATCTCACCCAGCCAGAACATATCGAATTTGCCATACGTGCTGATGGCAGCTTTTACTGGGGAGGGGAGCCTGTCACACTGGATCAGCTGCCCGCACGTTTTACCAAAGCGGCAGAACAATCCGATAAAACCGAGCTACATATTCGTGCCGACCGCGATGCTCACTACGAACTCGTAGCAAAAATCATGAGTATCGCTGCTTCGTCAGGTCTGGCACGCATTGGCTTTGTTACAGATCCAACAGCTGAACAGCCCTGATAGGATGACTGCGGGGTTTAAACAAACCACTCTTTCTTACTATTACCCCTGCCCGGTTCAGCAACCAAACACGAACTGGGCAGGATGGCTCAATCAGCTTCCAGTTCAAATACCCCTCCCCAAAACCAGGACAATCAGTCCAAAGTTGTTTTTGATGAGTGCTGTCGGAAAGTTTCAAACAGGCAAATTCCGGCACTGACGGATACGTTCAGGCTTTCGATGCTGCCAGCCATGGGGATACGCACGAGCTGATCACAGGTTTCTCGGGTCAGTCGGCGCATACCTTCACCTTCTGCTCCCAATACCCAGGCGATGGGCCGCTTCAGCGTGACTGAATCGAGTGTATCTGGTGCGTCTGCGGCTGTTCCCGCAATCCAGATATTCATTTCTTTCAGCTCTCTCAGTGTTCTGGCCAGATTGGTCACTGCAAAAAAGGGAACAGTATCTGCTGCCCCGCTGGCGACTTTATGTACTGTTGCCGACAAACCGACTGCTCTGTCTTTGGGCACCACCACTGCGTGCGCACCAAATGCATCGGCAACGCGCAAACACGCACCCAGATTGTGCGGATCCTTGATTCCATCCAGCACCAGCAACAGCGCGGGTTCTGTCAATCCATCCAGTAAATCATCCAGCGTGGTGTACTGGTGCAGTTTCGTCACATGCGCGGCGACGCCCTGATGGCGGGTGGTTCCGGTGATTTTATCCAGCCTGTCCGGTTCGCAAAGGATCAGGCGGGTAGAAGCGGTTTCCGCCATATTGATCAGATCACGCGCTCGCTGATCTTTCCGGCTGGCATCCAGATAAATTTCCCTGATGCTGTCCGGATGCTGGCGTAAACGGCTGGTAATGGCATGAAAGCCGAAAATATATTGAGCGTGAGCCATAGTTGCGTGTTAAGAAAAAGTTAGGGAATCTCTGAAAAACGTCAGCGAGGTAGTCAGTTCAAGGCAAAAATCGGCAAAGAAGCGGAGTTTATACGTAATAAATGAGCATTTTGAGCGGATTTTTAACACAAAAATGACAATGCAGGTCGTTTTTCATAGGTTCTTTAGAAAATTACTTACCTGATTTTTTGCGTATGCCATTCTCGGCGAGGATGAAATCAATCTTGCGGCTTGCCAGATCGACACGGACAAGTTTCACCTGCAGTTTGTCGCCCAGACGGAAGCTCACCCCGCTACGCTCGCCACGCAGTACATGCTTGTTGGCATCGTGATGAAAATAGTCGCTGGGCAGCTCTGATATATACACCAGACCCTCGACATAAATGTCATCCAGCGTAACAAACAGCCCAAAGGCTGTTACGCCTGTTACTACACCACCAAAGCAATCGCCAATTTTATCCTGCATGTAAAAGCATTTGAGCCAGGATTGAACTTCGCGCGTGGCTTCATCGGCACGCCGCTCGGTTTTCGAGCAATGTTTGCCAATTTCGTGCCAATCGCCGGGCGCATATTGTTTGCCCGCAAGCACCGTCTTGATGGCACGATGCACCAGCAGATCCGGATAACGACGGATGGGCGAGGTGAAATGCGCGTACATTTCATAGGCTAAGCCGAAGTGGCCGATATTATCCGGGCTGTACATGGCCTGACTGAGCGACCGCAGCATTACTGTCTGCAGCAGCTGGGCATCCGGCCGATCCTTGATGTGATCCAGCACCCGGGCGTAGTCCTTGGCTTTGGGTTCATCCCCTCCGCGCAACTGCAGTCCAAATTCTTTCAGGAAATCCCGCAAGGCCAAAAGTTTTTCATCGGTCGGCCCTTCATGAATCCGGTACAAAACAGGTTGCTCATGTTTTTGCAGAAAATCTGCCGCGCAAACATTGGCCGCCAGCATGCATTCCTCGATCAGCCGGTGTGCATCATTCCGCTTGACCGGGTATATTTTCTCGATCTTGCCTTGGTCATTGAAAACCATTTCTGTTTCAATGGTTTCAAAATCAATCGCACCCCGCTTTGCACGCGATTTATGCAGTACCTTGAACAGTCGGTAAAGTAACCGAATATGCGGTAATAGTGACGCATGTTGTTTTGCTGCAGCCCCTTTTGGCTGATCCAGCAATTCGGCGACGATGTTGTACGTCAGGCGCGCATGGGATTGCATCACGGCCGGATAAAAACGGTATTCGATCAATTCCCCTTTGGCCGACCAAAGCATTTCGCACACCATGCACAGGCGATCCACTTGCGGATTAAGTGAGCACAATCCATTGGATAGCACTTCCGGCAGCATCGGAATTACCCGTCTGGGAAAATAAACCGAGTTGCCGCGATTGAATGCTTCCTGGTCGAGCGCATCCTGATCACGCACATAGTGGCTGACATCGGCAATGGCAACAAACAGCCTGTAATCCTTTCCTTCCTGACAACAATACACCGCGTCGTCAAAATCCCTGGCTGTTTCACCATCAATCGTCACCAGCGGCAGGTGGCGGATATCTTCGCGTTTGGCAAGATCCTTCTTCAGTACCTTTTTGGGAAATTTGGCAGAGAGCTGTCCGATTTCTGGTGAAAATTCATGCGGCAAATCAAATTTGCGTAGTGCAATTTCAATTTCCATGCCGGGCGCAGCGTATTCCCCCAGAATCTCGATCACATGGCCAATCGGCTGGGCATGTTCTCGTGGCTGCTGAATGATACGCACAATAACAACCTGCCCGGCATGCGCATTCATGATGTTTTCCCGGGGAATGAGAATATCCTGGTTGATCCGCTTGTCCTCAGCCACAGCAAAAAAAATACCGTGCTCCTCGAACAACCTTCCAACCAGCTGGGTATTGACACTTTCCAGCACCCTGACAATCCTGCATTCGCGCCGCCCCCGCCGATCCACAATATTGGTGACTCTGGCAATGACACGATCCCCATGCAGCACCTTGTGCATTTCTTTCGGACTCAGGAACAGATCAACACTGCCATCGTCCGGTATCAGAAAACCAAAGCCATCACCGTGACCCTGAACGGTACCTTTTACCAGTTCCAGTTTATCGGTGACACAGATATCGCCTTTGCGGTTATAGATGATCTGCCCTTCACGGATCATTGCAGACAGCCTGCGGCGGAAAAATTCGGACTCTTCTGCCGTTATATTCAGCAATTTCAACAACTTGTCTTCACTTATCGGCACCCCCTGTTTATCCAGTACCTCCAGGATAAATTCGCGACTGGGCAACGCCAGCCCATAACGTTTCTGCTCACGCTGAAGATGGGGATCAAGCTCACGAAGCTCATTTTTCTTGTTTCTTTTTCTCTTGATTGACAAATTGAAGGTTTCCTATAAAATTTACGATCTTTCTGCGCCGGTCTTGCTTGACCGGGTTCTAGCAGGATTGGCTGGTAGCAAACCAGTATTGTTGCAAGCAGGAATAAAGCCCAGATGGCGGAATTGGTAGACGCGCATGGTTCAGGTCCATGTGCCTTCGGGTGTGGAGGTTCGAGTCCTCTTCTGGGCACCAAACAGGTCCTTAACGACCAAATAGCTTTCCTGATACCTCTTCCCAGAACTATATCAAATCCAGCGTTTTTTGTTATACGCTGCTTTATGTCGTATTGGCAACCCCGAATATGGCGATGCCAGTTTTATCGAAAGATAAAATCACGGCTTTCGCTCGTTCATTACTTTCCATCCGTCTTGCAGCCCAAGCGCTCCGGCAACACATTTACCCAAAATATCCATCAGCTGGTTTTCGCTGTATCAACCAGCTTGTTGCTGGCTGGTTGTGAAGTGGAAGGCAATGCACTCTGCGGCCGCGATCCGGTAATGGTGATCGAAACCCGTGGGGGCGGCAGTGAAGACATGGTCGTACTGCCATTGGACCAAACCGGCGACATCACCCGGCTTTTCATCCGCGAACAATGCAACGATGGCAGCGACCCACTCTGCAAAGCCGGACAGTGGCGCCTGGGCCACGTCGATATTTCCCGGAATAACACAACCAACGCCACGCGCTATGCATGGCGTCCCGAAAACACCACCGGTGAAAATCACTTCGAACCTTTGGGAATGTCACTGGTGCCTGGCAATGCCCCCGGGGAAGCTACCCTGTTCGTTATTGATATTGCCAGACCAAAACAGGTGCGAATCTGGCAGCTACGCATTACTGGCGGTGAAATTACCGAAGCAAGACTGGCGACACCAGCCAACGCCGCACAAACCGGAGCCCAGCTTGCCCCAGCCAACAGCCTTCAGGCCATCCGCAATGACGAGAGTGATGGCTTTCATCTCTTCGTCACTCGGTTTGATGAATATGGCCTGTTGCCATTCAGACCCACTCCCTGGCCCGCTTTGGTACAAATCGGGAATGAACAGCTCCAGCCGCCCGCAGCCCAGGATTTCAGAAACGCCAATGGCATCATCCAGCCGTGTAAGGATTGCGACCTGATCATAGCCAGTTACTGGGAACGAAGGCTCCGCTTTGCCTCGAAAACCAGTGGCGAAATCGGCGAATACGCATCGGCAGAGCTCCCCATACGGCCCGACAATCTCAGGCTTGATGGCGAACGCATTCTCATTGCGGGCCAGCGCCGGGTAGATCTCACAGCACTAAATCTGTTGGTATCGTCACGCATTCCCTCCCCTTCCGCCGTCTATGCCATCAATACCCGATCACTTGGCCCTGATACCCACCCCACACTGCTATGGGAAGGCGGGTGGAAATATGGTCATTCAGTAGCCACCGCAGTTGCTCTCCCGGGTAACCGCCTTGCCATAGGCCAGATCAACACGCCCAGCATCCTGATTGCTGATTGCTCGCTCTGACCCTGGCTGAAACCAGCTCGTTCATTTGCCACCACAACAAATTAACGTTAAAATTCAGTGTTTTCCAGATGATCTCTTTTTAAGCACCCTCTTTTTTCTGCGTACTTGCTACGATACTGGAATAAATAAGTCGTATCAGCCTGGTATTTTTCCGTTTTTTTCTTGATCAGGCTGGCAGCTTTCGTGTAGCTGTTCTTGGCCTGATTTGTTTGGGCGGTATGTCCTGTGTTTACCATCTTTTTTCTGGAGATGTGTCATGCGTGTTCTACCTTTCGCCAATTCCCCTGTTACTGTAACCAACACCGCCACATCATCTTCCGGCAAGCAGCTGGTGATGCGCGCCATGCCGGGGTTGCACCTGATTGGCGACCTATTCGGTTGTCGTAGTGGCGCCCATTTAATGACCGATGCCACCGCCCTTGAAGCATTTTGCAAGAAGGCAGTAGCTGATTCCACCCTGACTGCCGTTGGCAGCCTGTTCCATAGCTTTGGTAAAAACAAAGGTGTGACCGGCACCATCATGCTGGCTGAATCACACCTCGCCCTGCACACCTGGCCGGAGGATAACTATGTCACTCTGGATGTATATGTATGCAGCTACAGCCGGGATAATTCTGCCAGTGCCGAATATCTGTTTGAAACGCTCATGCAGGCATTTCAGCCGGCTGATCCACACTTGCACCGTGTTGTGCGCGCATGAACCCAACCGGACACCCCCCCTCGCCCTTCGATACGACAGAGAATTTTGCGGTTGAACCCCTCTCGCCTGATTTTGGTTTTTATCTAAGAACCACAGCATTACTGGCCGAACGCCACTCCCCCATGCAGCATATTGAAATCGTGCAGACACCGCTGTTTGGTCGGGCAATGCGCATTGATGGCTGTTTCATGACTTCGGAAAAGGACGAATTTTTTTATCACGAACCCATGATCCATCTACCCGCCATTACCCATGGTAATCCGCGTCAGGCACTGATCGTGGGTGGCGGTGACGGAGGCGCAGCCTATAATTTACTGCGCTACCCCAACATGGAAAGCGTTGTACTGGCCGAACTGGATGGTGATGTCATCGAAATGGCGCGCCAATGGCTGCCCGGAATTCACCGAGGAGCATTCGATGATCCACGGCTGCAAGTACATCTGGGTGATGGACGTGCCTTCACTGAGAATTGCACAAATCGGTTTGACCAGATCGTGCTGGATCTGACTGATCCTTTTGGTCCTTCGGTAGCCCTGTACACACGCGATTTTTACCGTGCCTGCCAGCGCGCACTCAAACCGGGCGGAGTTTTATCGCTGCATATCCAGACGCCAATTTATCGTGGCCCAATCATGGCACGCCTGCTGGCTTCATTGCGTGATGTGTTTGGCATTGTACGGCCCTATCTGCAATACGTACCGCTGTACGGCACCCTGTGGGCGATGGCAATGGCATCCGATACAGCCGATCCACTGCAACTCACTGCTGCCGAGGTGGATGCGCGCCTGACACAAAACAGCCTGACCGGCCTGAAACTCTATAGCGGCGGCACCCACCACGCCATGCTGAATCTGCCTCCTTTTGTACAAGCCTTGCTGTCAACGCCCGCTCTCCCGATCGATGATGGAGACAACCTGGAAGATGCCAGCCTGAATCCACACCAGACAGGCAAACTAAAACTGACATCAAGCTGAAACAACGTTTGCCTGGCTCCAGTGTTTTCCCGCTTCGCTGCGAGCACCATCCATCCAGATGATCAGCTCGCCTGCAACCTGTTTTCGTCAGGTAATCGCAAGTTGAAGCAGCCTATATTCACTCCTCATGGAGAACGATTATCATGCGCTGCTCAACTTTATTCATTCTTGCTTTATGGATCCTGCTGCCGGGCAGCGGCCTGGCTAGCGACATTGCTCTCAATCTGGAAGAAGCCGAACGCCTGGCGCTGACCCGCAATCGCGACATCCGTTTTGCCCAGCGCAACATCGAAGCCGCAGCGGCCGATACTCTCAGCGCTGCAGCCTCTCCCAACCCCACACTGTTTCTTACCACCAGTCACTTCAACCCCAAATCCAGACCAACCACGCTGTTCAGATCGACACCAGCGGAAGATGTAATTCGCCTTGATAAAACCTTTGAGCGGGGAAACAAACGCGAACTGCGCATGGCCATGGCTGACAGCGAACTCACCGCCACCCGGCTGGATTTTGACGATACGCAACGGCTTATCCGCCTCAACGTACGCAGCGCCTGGTTCGAACTCAAACAAGCCGAACATCACGTCGAGTTGAGCAGCATCATTGCCAGCCAGTCCGAACGTATTCTGGAACTGGCCCGCCGCCGTTATCGCGCAGGAGATTTGTCCGGAGCCGATCTCGGCCGTTTCGAGGCCGATGCGGCCCGTGCCCAGGCGGGGATGCGCACCACTGAAAGCGCACTTGCCCGCGCGCGCACTGTCCTGGCAATTTTACTGGCTGATGAGGATCACGCCCTGCAAATGGCAACCCGGGGCAACTGGCCTGCGATCATGATCACCCAGCCCGACACAGACGCCATCCATACCGCCATTGATCAGCGCCCGGATACACAATCCGCATCTGCCAGAGTGGAAGCCGCCCGGCACAATCTTGAGCTGATGCAAGCCAAACGCACACGCGATGTCACCGTCAGCCTCCAGTTCGAACGCCAGCCGGAAGACGTGATGCAGCCCCGCAATTCTGTCGGTATGGGCATTTCCATACCGCTGTTTATCGGCAATTATTTCGAAGGCGACATCCGACGCGCCCACGCCGAACTGGCACTGGCCGAAGATCAACTGGAAGCAGTGCGCGCTCGTATTCGTGCCGAAATCAACCAGCTTGCCGATGAATTGCAACGCACCAGCGACCGCTGGCAAGCCTTGCAGGAACAGGCACTACCAGCCGCTCGCCGTACCGCCAGCGCAGCAGAACTCGCTTTCAGCAAGGGAGCGATCAGTGCACTGGAATTTCTGGATGCCCAGCGCATCCTGCGCGCAGCCGAGCTGGATACGCTGCAAGCTCGCAGTGATCTGGCAAAAGCACGCGCTGCGCTTGACACCGCACTGGAAATCGCCCCATCCAAGGAACAGGAACCAACTTTATGAACAGATCACGATCAAAGAAACTCAGGACAGTGGTTGCCTTTCTGGCAATTGCCGCAGTAAGCTTCACTGGTTATTGGTATCTTGGCCAGGCCGTCCCTCCGCCCCAGGATGAAAATACGGAATCGCATTCCAACCGCGATCAACTGATTTTTCCGCCTGGCGCACCACAGCTGGCCTATATTAAAACCAGTCCGGCTGTTTCGGCCATGCTACCGGCCAGTGAACCTCTAGCTGCCAAGCTGACACTGGCAGAAAATCTCACCGCCCGTATCAGTCCGGCTATCGCTGGCCGTATCTTGCAACTGCACGCTGAAATCGGTGACCGAGTCAAGTCAGGTGATCCGCTGGTGACACTTGACTCACCCGATTTTGGTGCTGCCATCGCCGATCTGCACAAATCAGAAGCCGATTCCACCTACAAACAGCTTTCCTACAAACGGGCGCAAGAGCTATGGGCAGGTGAGGCTATTGCAAGGCGCGATGTGGAAAGCGCCCGTGCAGATTGGCAGATTGCTGCAGCCGAAGCCGAACGCGCCCGGTTGCGGGTCAAGAATCTGGCGCCGGGCGGCAAACTGCAGGATGAAAAACTGGTGTTGTATGCACCGATTGCCGGTACCGTGGCCGATCGTCAAGCTAACCCCGGTACCGAAGTCCGGCCGGATTCTGCAGCTCCCTTGTTTGTGATTTCCGATCTGTCGCATCTGTGGGTGCAGGTGGATGTCCCCGAACGGCTGATCAGCCGGGTACAAAGTGGTAATCCGCTATTGCTCAATTTTGATGCCTTCCCCGGGCAATCTTTTTTCGCCACGATCACCCGCATTGCTCCCATGCTGGATCCAAATGTACGCCGGGTACAGGTGCGCGCCGAAATCGATAATCCGGATGGCCGTCTGCGGCCCGCCATGTTTGCTCGCGCCCGATTGATCGATCCACGCGCGGACAGTGTCGTGCGGTTGCCTGCCGAATCGGTGATTACCGGTGGTGTCCACCCAACCGTGTTTGTTGAAACCGGGCCGGGGGAGTTTATCCAGCGCCGCATCCGCATTGCCTTCCAGGACGCAGAATCTGTCTGGCTTGAGCCAGACAATGGCGGTGTGGCTACCGGAGAAAAAGTGGTTACCGACGGTACCATGCTACTCGCTTCCGAACTGGCTGCAGGGGATTGATATGCTGAGCCGTCTTATCTCGTTTTCGATCAAGCAGCGACTATTTGTTCTGGTCATGGTCGGTGCGCTGCTGGTGACCGGCATACGTGCCTTTATCGAACTGCCGATCGAAGCATTCCCCGATGTGCAGGACGTACAGGTACAGATCATCACACAAGTCATTGGCCAGGCGCCGGAAGAAGTCGAACGCAGCGTCACCATTCCGATCGAGCGGGAAATGAGCGGCGTTCCCCACCTGACCCAGTTGCGCTCGGTCTCCATCACCGGGCTATCGGTTGTCACGATGATCTTTTCCGATGGTACCGAGGATCGACTGGCCCGCGCACAAGTACTGGAAAAACTGCAAACCGTCAGTTTGCCGAATGGCATCACCCCCTCCCTGGCTCCATTGACCACGGCTGTAGGCGAGATTTACCGCTATGTGGTCGATGCACCAACGAATTTGCCGTTGTATGAAGTCCGCGCGATTCAGGATTGGGTGATCCGGCCGGAGCTGCGGCGTGTACCGGGCGTGGCCGATGTCATCGGTTTTGGCGGCACCATCAAGGAAATCCAGGTCAGTGTCGACCCCAATGCCTTGCGCAAATACCGGCTAACGCTGGATCAGGTCAGCCGCGCGCTCAGTGAAAACAACGCCAACGCCGGTGGCGGCATCGTCAGGCGCGGAGGTGAGGGACTGGTACTGCGCGCCATTGGCTTGTTTCATTCGATCGACGATGTCACCGCCACTGTCATCACATCACACGATGGAAAGGCTATTACCATTGGTGATGTCGCTGCCGTGCATGTTGGTGAACATACGCCTTCCGGCATCGTCTCACTCGCCCAGCGCGACGAGGAAGGCAAGGTCTCCAGCCGGGATTCGATCATCGAAGGCATCGTAGTCATGATCAAGGGCAGCGATCCTGGCAAAATCATCCAGACACTCAAAACCCGGGTGGACGAACTCAACAGCCAGTCCAAATTGCCGCCGGGCGTACAGATCCACCCGATTTACGAGCGTACCCAGCTGGTCAGCCACACAGTCGCCACTGTAGGGGAAAATCTGCTGATGGGGGCATTACTGGTTGTAGCGGTGCTGATCGTCTTCCTGCGCGACTGGCGGACTTCGCTGATCGTGGCCAGCATCATTCCGCTGACACTCCTGTTTACTTTCATCATGATGAATGCACGCGGTGTCTCGGCCAATCTGATTTCGCTGGGAGCAGTCGATTTCGGCATCATTATCGACAGCGCCGTTGTACTGGTGGAAGCACTGATGGTACGCATGCTGTTACAGCACGAACGCACACCGGAATCCCCACCCGATGCAGCCAAATGGCGCATCAGCGCCCTGCGGCAAACCGCCATCAGCCTGAGCAAGCCCATCCTGTTTTCCAAAGCGATCATTATTCTGGCCTTTGTGCCAATCTTCACGTTCCAGCGCGTGGAAGGTAAAATTTTCTCCCCCGTGGCCTTTACCCTCTCTTTCGCCCTGATCGGCGCCATTATTCTGACGCTGACACTGGTGCCCGCCCTGCTTTCCTACCTGCTGCAGCGTGGCCCTGTATCGGAACCTCACCTCGTCTGGATGGAACGGCTGCAAGGCGGTTACCGGAAACTGCTCGACTGGGCCGATGCCCGTCCACGCATCATGGCCGGGATCACGGTGGGCTCGCTGGCGGGTGCGCTTACACTGTTACCGGTTATCGGTACGGAATTTCTGCCCAAGCTCGACGAAGGCAATATCTGGCTGACTATCGCCCTGCCGCCCTCCATCCATCTAGAGCAATCCAAGGAAATCGAGCGTGCCGTGCGGGCCAAACTGGTCACCTATCCGGAAGTCAAAACCATTGTGGCGCAAGTTGGGCGGCCGGATGATGGCACTGACCCCAAGGGCGCCAACAATCTGGAAATTCTGGCCGATCTCAACCCGCGCAGCAGTTGGAGATTCAGTTCCAAGGAAAAGCTGGTAGCGGACATGTCGCAATCGCTCAAGGCCATTCCCGGCCTGCCCACCAATTTTTCCCAGGTTATCCAGGACAACGTCGAGGAATCCCTGTCCGGTGTCAAGGGTGAAATTGCCATCAAGGTGTTTGGTCCCAGCCTGGAAATTCTGGAAGACAAGGCAGAACAAATCGTTTCCCTGCTCAACCATATCCGTGGCGCAGTGGATGTGGCCGCAATCAAAGTGGGCGGACAGACTGAAGTCACCGTTACCCCGGATCGGCAGAAGCTGGCGCGTTACGGCATCAGCATTGCGGAAATCAACAATCTGTTCCAGATGGCGTTTGGCGGCAGCGCTGTCACCGGATTCTATGAAGGCGAACGGCTGTTCAATGTCAATGTCCGGCTGGCACCGGATTACCGGCATACCATTACCGATATTGCCAATTTGCAGATCGCCATTCCCGGTAGCAACGGCGCTTTCCTGACACTAGGCGAACTGGCACGCATTGATGTACGCCAGGGCGCTTCCCGTATCGCACGCGAGGCAGGTGGCCGTGCCGTTTCGGTCAAAGCCAATCTGATGGGGCGCGATCAGGGCAGTTTTGTAAGTGAAGCCCAGAAGAAGGTGGCCGAGCATATTCACCTGCCACCCGGCTACCGTATCACTTGGGGCGGACAGTTTGAAAACCAGCAGCGTGCGATGAAACGGCTAATGATCATCGTTCCCGTCAGCCTGCTCGGCATCTTCGTGCTGCTGTTCTGGGCATTCAAATCACTGCGCTCGGCCTTCATTATTTTGATGATTGCCCCGCTCACTCTGATTGGCGGTCTCTCCGGCCTGGCACTTTCCGGTCTGCATCTGTCCATCTCGGCAGCCGTCGGATTTATCGCCGTTTCTGGTATCGCCGTACAGAATGGCGTCATCATGGTTGAAGAGATCGTCGGCCTGCTGCACAAAGGCCAATCATTCGCAGAAGCCGTGCGGGAAGGTGCCGTGCTGCGCCTGCGCCCAATTCTCATGACGGCCCTAATGGCGGGGCTCGGATTGCTGCCAGCTGCGCTTTCCCACGGCATCGGCTCGGAAACCCAGCGCCCATTTGCTGTTGTAATCGTTGGCGGGATTATTTCTGCCACCTTCTTTACACTGGTACTGCTGCCGCTAATGTTCAACCGGCTGGCACGGCCAAAACATACGAAAACCCAGGGAAACCCGTAAAAAGCACAAGCATCAGAAAAATCAGGTGCACTCTTTTTTGCAGCTTGTCGGGATGAGCCGGGTATCATCATGAAGCTGAGTGGAGAAATGCAATGCGTATTCTGGTTGTCGAAGATGATTCCCTGGTGGCGAGTGGCATCAAGCAGGGACTGGCCAATGCAGGCTACGCCGTGGATGTGGCAAAAAGCGCGGAAAACGCAGAAAGCCATCTCCAGGGAGAAAATTTTGATCTGGCCGTGGTGGACATTGGCTTGCCAGATACCAATGGCTTAACACTGGTGCAACGGTTGCGCGCCCGGAAAATACGCCTGCCGGTACTGGTGCTGACCGCACGCGGCAGTATGGAAGACACAATTGCCGGGCTGGATGTCGGCGCTGACGATTACATGACCAAGCCATTCCGCCTGCCGGAGCTCATTGCCCGCATCCGTGCGCTGATCCGCCGGGCGCATTCGGTTGCCAGCACCGAATTGCGGCATGATCAGCTTATTCTCAATACCGGCAGCCATACGGCCACCCTGCATGGTGAGCCATTGGTTCTGACCATGCGGGAATGGACAATTCTTGAAACTCTGCTGCTGGCTTCCCCCAAAGTGGTGAGCAAGGAAAAATTGTTGCAAAGCCTGACGGGGTGGGATAAGAACATCACCCCCAATGCCATTGAAGTCCATGTATCACGTCTGCGCGCCAAGATTGCACCCGGTGGCATTGAGATCCGCACGGTACGCGGTATTGGCTATCGTATCGATCAAAGCCGTTCATGAAAATGAATCTTTCCCGCCCATTGGGTTTGCGTCAGCGGTTGCTGCTCTGGATATTGCTACCGCTGGTCGCAGTTTTCATGGGCAGCATCCTGTTTGATTATCGCCTAGCGCAGGAAACCGCCAATACCGCCTACGATCATTCCCTAACCAATGCGGCGCTGGATATTGCCGCCTATATTCAGACAGTCGGACTGAATCCTGATTTGCATCTGACTCCTGAAGCAGAAGCCATGCTGCGTTCCGATGCCATGGATAAAATCTTTTTTGCTGTTCGCCGTTCTGATCATCATTTACTGGCTGGCGATGCCGATTTGCCGGTTTATCCCGGATCGCTTCATGAACGACAAATCTTTATGGATAATTTTTATCAGGATGAAAAAATCCGCGCCACCACTCGCCGTATTGCTGTTGATGGCAATGAAATCACTATCACGGTTGCAGAAACCATGCGGGAACGCGATCAGGCCAGCAACCGGATACTGGTTGCCATCATCATTCCCAATCTGGCCATCATCGCGGCTACACTGCTGGTGATCTACTTTGGTGTCCGGCGCGGATTGGCACCGCTGGTGCATATTGAGAACCAAATTGCCAGCCGTTCGCCACGCGATTTGCGCGCACTCGACACTGAGCATGCGCCACGTGAAATCCGCCCGATGCTCGACCGGCTGAACGAATTGTTCGAATCGTTGCGTTTGGCAGCTGCCGCCCAACAGCGTTTTCTGGCCGATGCTGCACACCAGTTGCGCACCCCGCTCGCCGGTTTGCAAACCCAGATTGAGCTGGTGGCTGCCGAAGGCAAATATGTCCGCAATGATGAACGACTAGCGCGTATCGAGGAATCGGTTGATCGCATTGCTCATCTGGTCACCCAGTTGCTGATCTATGCCCAGACCGAACCAGCGGCCTCCGCCAACCAGATTTTTCAACCAGTGGCGCTGCATGAACTGGCCGAAAGTGCTGCATCAACATTTATTGATCGTGCACTGACCAAGGATATTGATCTGGGCTTTGAAATCCAGCCGGCAGTCGCTGAAGGAATTGCCTGGATGTTGCGTGAAGCCCTGGGAAATCTGATCGATAACGCACTGCGCTATTGCTCTGCCGGCAGTACGATTACGGTGCATAGCGGCATTCGTTCCGGTCGCCCTTTTTTGGCAGTGGAAGATAACGGACCAGGAATTCCGGCTGATGAGCACGAAAAAGTGTTTGAGCGGTTTTACCGCATTCCGGGATCGGCCAGTGGTGGCTGTGGTCTGGGTTTACCCATCGTTCAGGAAATTACCCATCTGCATGCGGCCACTATCATTTTTTCCGAATCACCGGGTGGTGGTTTGACGGTAACGCTGATTTTCCCCGGAAGTTACGCGACCAATAGTTAGTCGATTCTGACTGGAAGAGCTGGAAAAATATACAAAATAGCAGCAAAAAAAAGAATGCCTGTCGATTCACAGCAAAAGCTGTAAAAAGACAGGCAAAGTAGAGGAGGAAGCAACCTTTTACCGATAGAGCACACTGTTTATCCGGGATAGAATCCAAAAGAAAAACTGGGAGCCTTTCTTCCGAACTCATATTCATATCGCATAAATATGAACCTGAATGTGAGGTGGTATCGACAATGAAACGATTATGCCCGCAGAAATTCTGTTTGAAAATGTGACATATTGCCGCAGGTGGATTTAACAGGGCTGGCAGCCTGGGAAGAAAAAATCATCCGGAAAACCGGAAGCACATCCGGTAACGATATGTGATCAGATTCTTGGATTACCACACCGCCTGTGGCCCGCGACGATGCAGATAATCAAACATCACGATTGCAATCATTTCCCTACCTTGCCATCGATAGCCCAACAGGAGGTATTTCATTTCGGATTACCTGTGGAGGCAGGCAAACAAACTGAAAGTAGTTTGGAGACAAATTTACAAAAATTTGAATAAATTTCTCAGGCATCAATCCGGCGTACTAACTAAAAATTCCGAGCATCGACAGACAAAAATCCCGGAGTTTTTCGAAGTAATGGCCACAAATAACCCGGAAACAACAACTGCCTGTAGGGCAGAAAAAAGAACGCCTGTCGATTCACAGCAAAAGCTGTAAAAAGACAGGCAAAGTAGAGGAGGAAGCAACCTTTTACCGGTAGAGCACGCTGTTTATCCGGAATGGAATCTGAAAGAAAAACTGGGAGTCTTTCTTCCGAACTCATATTCATATCGCATAAATATGAACCTGAATGTGAGGTGGTACCGACAATGAAACGATTATGCTCGCAGAAATTCTGTTTGAAAATGTGACATATTGCCGCAGGTGGATTTGGTGCGGCTTCTGGCAAGCAGGAATTGTAAATCTGGTTTGGAATCCGCAAAAAACAGTTGGAACTCTGAATGAATCCAGCCGCCAAGAGAGATGTACTACGGAAACCACCTGCAAAATTTGCAAAAAACACTGCTAGATAATGCAAACATGAAATCCTTTAGAAACAAAAGGATTTCATATAACACGATCACATCGCAGACACGATATCCGGATAAAGAATGGACATTGCCTGAAGGTCATTTGCCGGGATGCGAAGGAATGTGCGGAGAAGAGTATCCGCAGATAATCCCCGGTTTATCAATGCTGTCCTCTGGATGGTACGAACAGGATCTCCATGGAGGGATTTACCACCGGGCTACGGAAGCTGGAGCAATACCCATCGCCGCTTTATTCGCTGGCGTGACAAAGGTATCTGGGAAAAATTGCTGGAAATTCTAATTGATGAGCCGGACAAAAGAGAGTCAAAATTAATGGCCATTGACACACATGGTATGCCGGTCAGAATCTTTGTTACACAATGCTGATTGCACGCAAGCCAGCCATCTGATTGAAGGAATTAATGCCACGATTTGCTAGCTGATTGCGGTTATGACAGTAATGCCATTACTGAACAGACGATAAAACAGAAGGTGAACGCTGTCATTCCGCAAAAAAAGAATCGAAATACAAAGACCTGATGATAATGAACTGTATAAACTAAGGCTATGTTGTAATTAATTGTTGAAACTGCCTTGTTTTCCCAAGAGATGCGAGGAAACAAAGCGTTGGCGTAATATTTTGGCCGAGACGGTCAATCATTCTGTGCCAACCGAGATAATTCCCAAG
>WBZO01001062.1_pt1 | contig 47618 bp, 45 predicted proteins | sample 5204261 | NCBI WGS metagenome assembly WBZO01 (sample SAMN12412400, study PRJNA552823) | activated sludge metagenome | isolation source: activated sludge from anammox sidestream of wastewater treatment plant... | place: USA: North Carolina | collected 2017-09
GAAGAGGTGGATGCCGAAGTCGCGGCAGTTCTTCTCGAGGGCCGAGGTCATCTCCTCCGCGACCACGTCGAGGAAGGGACGACGCTGCGAGCTCGTGGGAACGATGTGGTCGACCGTGGCGAAGGTGCGGTGCGGAAACGGCACGCCCCAGCCGTGCTGGCGGATCATGTCGAAGGCCTGCGGGCTGGTCACCTCGTGCACGAGGTGCAGGCCCACGAAGAGCTGTGTCTGGCCGCTCGGCAGGGTGCGCACGGCGTGCGCCTTCCACACTTTTTCAAAGAGAGTTGGCATGGGAGCTTCCATGATAGCCGACGGGAGCCGTCCCGCTCTAGCCACCGCTGGGTCCTCGCCCGCGACCCGGGGGCCGGGTGTCAGCGCCGTCGCGGCGCGGCCGGCCGGGGAGGTCGCTTCTGGATGATGAGGCGGAGGCCGCCAGCGACCTGGAGCCCTCCCGCACGCAGGTCGGCGCGGTTGCCGCTCGACGCCTCGGTCGGAACGCCCGCGTAGGCGTAGCGCACCAGCGCCCCGCCGCGCAGGGACCGGCTCAGCCGCCAGGTGACGTCCGCTCCCACGTGCAGGCCCAGGGCCGACTCGTCGACGGTGGTCGTCGCTGGCGCGGTGAAGGTGGCGGTGTCGTACGGAAAGCTCTCGGCATAGCTCACGTCGGTGACGAGCTGCTGCCGCGCCGTGACGTACGTCGGTCCGCCGAAGATGGTGATCTCGCGGCCTCGACGCACCGACAGTGGATACGCGATCTCGAGGTGCAGGCCACGTTCGCTGCGCGCGAACGCCGCGAGGTCGCCCGAGATGCGCCGCGGCTGGTTGAAGTAGAACGGATGCGGGATGTCCGCCTCGAGCGTGCCGCTCGCGTGCGACGAGGCGAAGAACCCGACGACGCCGATGCTGAGCGTGCGGGTCACGCGCATGCGCGCGCCGATGTCGACGACCCCGCCCGTGCCGAGCGCCAGGTCGGTCCTGACCGGGGCGGTCTCCACGTTCTTCGTGAGAGCGAAGTCCTGCACGATGGTCGCTGGATTGAGCAGCGCACCGCCGTTGACGAGGATGCGGACCCGTTCGGGGCCCGGCAGCGGAGGTCCGGCGGGCTGGCTGCGGCGCGGAGCCGGCGGCCGTGGCGCCTGGGCGGAACTGCCCGCGGCGGTGACGAGCAGCAGCGCGAAGGCGAGGCCGGCGCGGCGCATCAGTTCACTCCCACCGCAGTCCATGCCTGCTCGATGGCGCGCGCGGCGGCGCTGCCGGCGCCGTAGAGATCCGCCGCCGCCTGGACGGTCACCGCGCGTGCCACGCTGAACGTGGCGTTGGGCGGCATCAGCTGGGTGAAGGCGCGGTACATCACCTTCTCGATCTGCTCGCGGTTCGCCCGGCCCACACCCTGCACGGCGAGGCCAGACGTGCGGTTCGTGCCGCCCTCGATGGCGAGGTAGTAGACGTGATTCGGAATCCCGGAGTTGATGTGCACGCCCCCGCTGTCACGGGTGATCGGGAGCACCTGCCGGCGCGAGTAGTGATCGGGTTGGCCGTACGCGGCCGGATTCTCCATCGAGCGGATGCCGCCCGGCGTCACGACGTCCTCGGCAATCAGGTAGTCGGCCTTCAGCGCACCCGATCCGGCCTCCTGGTAGTAGAACTCCACGGCGGTGCCCATCATGTCGGAGAACGCCTCGTTCAGGGCGCCCGACTCGAACTGGTAGATCAGGCTGGAGGTGTAGTCGGTGACGCCGTGGGTCAGTTCATGGGCCACGACGTCAAGTGCGCCCGCGAGGTAGTTCCACCGCTGGCCGCCCGCGCTGAGGTTGGAGGGGAGCCCCTCGCCGTACACCATCACGCCGCCGCCGGCGTAGAAGGCGTTCAGGTAGAACGTGTTGATGGTGGCGCTCGACTGCGACTGCACCGTCGCGCGCGGCACCGGGTGGACGATGCTGAGCAGGCGGAGGTTGTTGTCGTCGAGCCCCCGTCGCCCGAACCGCTTGAAGTAATAGTCGTAGAAGAACCCGGTCTGGGCATGCGCGTCCACGGCGGCCGCGTCGGTCCAGGCATTGTCCGTGTCGGTGGCGCGGTCGGCCACGCCGAGCGTGGTGCGCCCGTTCAGGAAGTCGAGCGTCCGCTGCAGGTTCTCACGCAGGTCGTAGGTGGTGAGGAGCGGCGGTCGCAGCGGATCGCGGGTGTTGTAGGCGCCGCTCTCGGCGGTGACGCTCATCTTCTTCTGGTCGCCGAGCACGCCGGTGCCGGTGCCGACGGCCGACTGGGCCCGCAGGCCATCGCTCTGCTGGAGGATGCGGCCGTCCATGGCGTCGACGATGAAGGCCGTGGCACCTTCGGCCGTGAAGACGGTGGCGGCGTACGCCAGGTGGTAGCCCTCCTCGGTCGGGAAGACGCACAGTGTCGGTTGGCGGCCGGGTCCCAGCTCCTCGCCGGTCTGGTCGGCGAGCAGCGCCACCACGTCGCCCGTGGAGAGCGAGGGCGTGACGTCGAGGCTGATGTCGTCGAAGACCGTCCCGAAGATCGAGACGGTGCTGCCCGTGGCGTCGGTCTGCCGTGCCACTTCCGCGCCGACGACCGGGAGGCCCCGATGCAACTGCCGGTAGCGCGTGTGGGTGCGTCCCTCGATGAGCGTGTCGACGTCGGACCGACGCTCCTCGAACACGCCCGTCCTGAGCTGGCGGTCCAGTGCCGCATCCCACGACCGGAGCTGGCGGCCCTCGGCGGCAAGGATGGTGGTGCGGTGCGGCTGCGCGCCAGCGACCCCGACGGTCGCCACCAGCAACAGCCACGACACGATTGGAGCGAGGACGTTCAGGTGACGGGGGCGCAACGCGACCTTCAGCTGAGGCATTGACCGCAGCGGCCACTATATCGCAGCTCTGTCAGTGGTCCTGGGCGGACGGACACGGCTGGCGGTTTCCCGACCGCATGAACCTCGGACGCGCGGACGTGACGTGATGTACGCTGGAAGACCGACACCCCCCTGACCCTCGACTGGGCGACGGAGGCGGCGGTGCCGGTGACCAACGCATGCAGTGTCGTAGTTGCGGGACCGAGATCGCCGACAAGGCGCTCATCTGCTACCGGTGTGGCACGTCCACGACCGAGGCGAAATACAAGCCGTACCAGGCGCCGAAAGGGCGGTCGACATCGACGATCGTGTTCGTGGCGATTGCGCTGGCCGTGCTGGTGCTGCTCGCGTGGTTCTTGTTACAGTAAACGGGCCCGTGCATACCCTCACTGTTCCCGACATCCGCCACGACTGGACGATCGCCGAGATCGAGGCGATCTACACGTCGCCGCTGCCAGACCTGGTCTTTCGCGCCCAGCTCGCGCACCGGGCCTTCCACAGGGCCGACGAGGTGCAGGGGTGCATGCTGCTCAGCATCAAGACCGGCGGCTGCCCGGAGGACTGCGCCTACTGCCCGCAGTCGGCGCACTACAAGACGGACGTCGGCCGCCAGGATCTCGTGTCGCTGGACGACCTGACCGATGCGGCCACCCGCGCGAAGGAGCAGGGGGCCGTCCGGTTCTGCATGGGCGCGGCCTGGCGCGACGTGCCGAACAACGAGAAGTTCGACCGCGTGCTCGACATGGTCCGCGTGGTCCGCGGCCTCGGCATGGAGGCCTGCTGCACGCTCGGCATGCTGACGCAGGAACAGGCGGACCGGCTCGCGCAGGCAGGGTTGACGGCCTACAACCACAACCTCGACACCTCGCCCGAGTTCTACGGCAGCATCATCACCACGCGCACCTACGACGAGCGCCTGCAGACACTCGCGCGCGTCCGCGAGGCCGGCATCACGCTCTGCTGCGGCGGCATCATCGGCCTGGGCGAGGACCGGAAGGTCCGCTACGGCCTGCTGCGCCAGCTGGCATCGCTCGACCCGCACCCGGAAAGCGTACCGGTGAACATGCTCGTGAAGGTGGACGGCACGCCGCTCGAACACGTGGCGCCCGAGGACCCGCTCGAACTGGTGCGCACCATCGCCACGGCTCGCATCCTCATGCCCAAGTCCTACGTGCGCCTCAGCGCGGGCCGCATGCAGCTCACCGACGAGGCGCAGGCGCTGTGCTTCATTGCCGGGGCGAATTCCGTCTTCCTCGGCGACAAGCTGCTCACGACGCCGAACCCGGGCGACTCACACGACGAACGGCTCTTCGACAAGCTCGGCATGCGGCTCACGCCCGGTGACGCCGCGCACGTGCCGCACACCGATGCACCCGCGAAGGCGGACACGGTGAATGTCGGCGGCTAGCCAGCTCGAAGCGAGGATCCGTACCCGCCTCGCGCAGCTCCGCGCCGACGGCCTGCTCCGGGCGATGCGCCCACCGGTCGGTACCGACCTGTCCTCCAACGACTACCTCGGGCTCTCCACGCACCCGGCGGTCACCGCCGCCTTCGTCCACGGCGTCCGCCACGAGGGGGCCGGCAGCACCGGCTCGCGCCTGCTGCGCGGCGAGCGCGAGGCGTTCGAGACGGTCGAGCGCCGCTTCGCGGCGTTCAAGGGCACGGAGCGGGCGCTGTTCTTTTCCTCCGGCTACCTGGCCAACCTCGCCGTCGTCACCACGCTGGCCGAGGCGTCCGACGTGATCGTCTGCGACGCCCTCAATCACGCCAGTCTCATCGATGCGGTCCGGCTCTCCAGGGCTCGGCGCGTGATCGTCCCGCACAACGACGTGGCCGCCTTCAGGACCGCCCTCGCCTCCACGCCGTGCGAGGGGCTCCGTTTCGTGCTCGTCGAGTCGCTCTTCAGCATGGACGGTGACCGCGCGCCGCTTCCCGAGCTGGCCTCGGCCTGCCGCGATGCCGGCGCGCTGCTCGTGGTCGACGAGGCGCACGCTGTCGGGATCTACGGCGAACGTGGAACAGGGCTCATCGAGGCGTGCGGCGTGGCGGCTGACGCGATCGTGTCGATCAACCCGGCCGGCAAGGCGCTCGGTGTCGGTGGCGCGTTCGTGGCGGGACCGTCGTGGGTCATCGAGTTCCTGGTCCAGCGTGCGCGCCCGTTCGTGTTCTCCACGGCGGCACCACCGGCCATGGCACACGCGCTGTGCGCGAGCCTCGACGTGATTCGCCACGAACCCGAACGACGCCTCCGCCTGCGCGCGCTGGCGAGCCACCTGCGCACGCGCCTGCGCGAGGCCGGGCTGGACGTGGCCGGGGACGACTCGCAGATCGTGCCGATCCAGGTGGGTCCGAACCAGGCGGCCGTGGCCATTGCCGAGTCGCTCCAGGCCGAAGGGTTCGACGTGCGGGCCATCCGCCCCCCCACCGTGCCTGAGGGCACGGCGAGGCTGCGTGTGTCGGTCAACACCGCGCTCGACGAACCGACGCTCGATCGCTTTGCGCGGCTCGTGGTGGCTGCGCTCACGGAGGCCGGGCTGTGCTCCGCGGCGTCTTCGTAACCGGCACGGACACCGGCGTCGGCAAGACCGTGGTCTCGGCGGCCCTGCTGCACCGCTTCGCGGCGCGACCGGTGCGGTACTGGAAGCCGGTGCAGACCGGCTGCGAGGCCGACGACGACACCGCGGAGGTCCTGCGCCTGGCAGGCCTGCCGGCCGACCGCGCGCTGCACGAGGGCATCCGGCTGCCCCGTCCGCTGTCTCCGCATCTCTCCGCGGCACTGGCCGGCACCAGCATCTCGCTGCCGCCGCTGATGGATCTGGCCTGGAGCCAGCCCGATGGCGAGCGCTGGATCGTGGAAGGCGCGGGTGGTGTGCTGGTCCCGCTGAACGATCACGAGCTGATGGTCGACCTGATGGTGGTGCTGGGCTTGCCGGCCGTGATCGCGGCCCGCAGCGGCCTGGGCACGATCAACCATACCCTCCTCACGGTCGAGGCCCTTCGTGCGCGCGCGGTCCCGATTGCCGGTGTCGTGATGGTGGGCGAGCCGAATGCGGACAACCGCGTGGCCATCGAGGCTCGTGGGCATGTCCCCGTCATCGGCGAACTGCCGCACCTGCATCCGCTGGGCACGGACACCCTGCGCGTGGCGGCGGCCTCCCTGGCGCCACGCGGCGAACTGGACCCCTTCCTGCTGTGAAGAAGAACCTCATCGCGCGGGACGCCGCGCACGTCTGGCATCCCTACACGCAGATGCTGACGCGGCCGGCGCCGCTGCCGATCGTTCGCGGCGACGGCGTGTACCTGTTCACGGAAGACGGCCGCCGGCTGATGGACGGCACCTCGTCGTGGTGGGTGAACATCCACGGCCACGCCCATCCGGTGCTCAACGCGGCACTCGCCGAACAGGCGTCGCGCCTCGAGCATGTCATCTTCGCCAACTGCACCCACGAACCGGGCGTGGCCCTGGCCGAGCGTCTCGTGGGGGTGCTTCCAGCGGGGCTGACGCGCATCTTCTACTCCGACAACGGATCCACCGCAGTAGAGGTGGCCATGAAGATGGCCAGCCAGTTCTGGAGCAACCAGGGACAGCAGCGGCGGACCTTCATCACGCTGCACCACGCCTACCATGGCGACACCGTCGGGGCGATGTCGGCGAGTGAAGCGTCAGTGTTCACGCAGCCGTTCGCGCCGATGCTGTTCGATGTCGTTCGCGCGCACGCGCCGTACTGCTACCGCTGTCCGCTCGGTCTCGAGCGCACCACGTGCCGGATCGACTGCCTGGGTGCCGACACCTGTCCGGTGGCCCTCGGACCGGAACCCTGGGCGTCGACCCTCGGCGCCCAGCTGGAGCGGCACGGGGCCGACGTGGCGGCCGTGCTCGTCGAGCCCATGCTCCAGGGAGCCGGCGGCATGATCGTCTGGCCCGCGGAATTCCTGGCTGGGGTCCGGCGTCTGTGCGATCAGTACGGTGTGCTCATGATCGCCGACGAGGTGCTCACCGGGTTCGGCCGCACGGGCCGGATGTTCGCCTGCGAGCACGCCGCCGTGTCGCCCGACATCCTGTGCATGTCGAAGGCGGTGACCGGCGGCTACCTGCCGCTCGGCGTCACGGCCGCGAGCGAGCGCATCTACGAGGCGTTCCTGAGCGACGACCGCACTCGCACGTTCTTCCACGGGCATTCCTTCACCGGGAACCCGCTGGCCTGCGCGCTGGGCCTCGCCAGCCTGCAACTGCTGGAGGACACCCGGGGGATCAGCCGCGTGCAGCAGCTCGAGGGGTGGCTCGAGCAGGGCCTGGCGCCGCTGCGCGCGCACCGGTCGGTTGGTGACGTCCGCATCATCGGGGGCGTGGGCATCGTCGAACTGGTGAGCGACAAGGCCACGAAGGCTGCGGGCGGCTACCTGGACGATGTGGGGCCCAGGCTGACCAGGGCGTTCCTCGACCGGGGCGTCCTGCTGCGCCCGCTCGGCAACGTGGTCTACGCGATGCCGCCCTACGTGATCACCGAGGACGAGACCGCGTGGCTGACCCGGCAGATGCTCGAGGCGATCGACGAGGTGATTGGCGCATGACGTCGACACGGACGAAGGTCACGGCTGCGGTGGTCCTGTGGCTGGTCTGCGCCTTCCTGGTGTGGAACGTGATCTTCGACAGGATGATCGTGCTGGCCGGCCGTCGCTACTCGCACGATGCCACCGTCATGTACCGCACGACCGGACGCTACCTCCTGATCGATGACGTGATGCGTCCCGCCGCGCGGGAGGCGTTCCGCGTGGCGTCGGTCGCGGCGGGCGGGCTCGCGGTCGCGGCGCTGGGCCTGATCAGGCTGGCTGCTGCCCGGGACGCCAGGCGTGGACCTGGGAGGTCGGTTGCGGCTGCTCCGCCGGCCGCGGGATAGCCGTCACGCGCCCCCTGCACGGGCATCGAGCCGGGATGCCCGTGGATGGACGAGATTTGCACCACGCTCGATCGGAGCGCGATGGCTGTCCTGATGCTCTCGCCGTCGTACCTGGCCTCCGGCAACCCCTCGTCGAGCGGATCGTCAAGGCCGGCGTGAGGTAGGCGCCTTCCAGCCCACCGTGGCGAACAGCCGCAGGTCGGTCTCCAGCCGCACCGACGACCCGCGCTCCGCCGCGGCCTTCAGCTGGTCGACACCCGCCTCGTATTCCGTATCGGACAGGACCATCAGTTGCGAGGTCCCCGTCCGGTCGAGGAGGCCACGTGCGAACGCATCGGGGATGCTGACGCGTCCCCGCCACGTCTGGACCACGCTGGTCCCGATGTCCTCGAACCCGGCTTCGGACATCCAGTCGCGCACCCGCGCCATCGCGGGATAGCGCCGGAGATCGGCGTCGTGCGCGCCGGGAAACGTGTCGTAGAGCCACCAGCGGTCGACACCGGCCTGAGGGTCGAGTCCGGCCACCATCAGGCCGCCGCCGGGCGTCACCACCCGTCCGGCTTCCCTGACGAACGCCGATGGGTCCGCGAAGTGATGCACGGCATTGAGGCAGAACACCGCATCGAACGTATGAGGCAGGAAGGGCAGGGCTGCGGCATCTGCCTGCGCCAGCGGATCGGTTGCGGCCGCGGCGCGTGCCACCGCCAGCATGCCGCCCGATCGGTCGACACCTACGATGCGGCTCGGCGTCTGGTCGCGCAGTGTGCGGAGCCAGTGGCCGGTTCCGCAGCCGGCGTCGAGGACGAGCGGGCTTGCGTCGCCGGTGCTGCGTGCCACGAAGTCGAGCAGGGCGTGGGTGAATCCCGAGTAGTCGAACGCGGCGTACCGCCGTTCGAATCCCTGTGCCACGTCGTCGTAGTTCACCGGGGTGGCCATGACGTGTGCGTGAGTCGTGAGCAGCCCGTGGAGCGCGCGGGCCTCAGCGGCGCGTGAGACGCTGCTCGATGCGGGGCAGCGCGGCGAGCAGCACGTCGCCCACCACCTGCAGGCTGCGGGCGCTCACGGCGTCGAGCGTGTCGAGCGGCGTGTGCCACTGGGGATAGTCGAGGTCGATCAGGTCGACGGCCGGCACGCCCGCCTCGATGAACGGCTGGTGGTCGTCCTCGATCTCGGTCATCTCGTCGAGGAAGTGCCGCTGAAGCGTCTGTTCGCGCGCGGCAGCCCAGATCACGTCGGTGAGCCACGACGTGGAGTTCGCGTCGCGGCGCAGGTTCAGGTCGCGGTCGCCGATCATGTCGACCAGGATCAGTGCCTTGAGCGAGGCGAGCGCGCCGGTGCGACGGGCCTGCTCCACGTAGTGGCGGCTGCCGTAGGTGTGGTCCGGGTACTTCCACTCGCCGAGCGCCTCCTCGCCGTCGAGGAACAGCAGTTCGATGGTGAGCGGGTTCGTCCGGGCCTTCAGCACGCGCGCCATCTCGATGAGGAACGCGGTGCTCGAGCCGCCGTCGCTGGCGCCGACGAAGCGGAACTCGCGGTAGCGCTTCGTGTCGAAATGTCCGGCAATCACCAGCCGGTCGCGGCTCGTCCCGGGAATGGTCGCGATCAGGTTGACCATGTGGATCGGGCCGGCTGGGGTGCTGGCGTCCCAGGCCTGTTCGACCACCGGGATGCCGATCTGCGCGAGCTGGGTCTTGATGTACGTGCGGGTCTGTTCGTTGGCGGGGGAGCCTGATGGGCGGGGGCCCAGGGCGACCACCTGGCGGAGGTGGTCCCAGGCGCGGCCCGAGTCGAAGCGCGGCGCTGCCGCAGGGGCCTGCAGCAGCGCGAGCGCGAAGACCAGGGCCGGCCTGAACACGTTACTGCCGCTTGTCCTTGCTGACGTAGTCGCGGATGTCGTAGCCCGTGTAGATCTGGCGCGGCCGGGCGATCTTCTGATCCGGGTCGATCAGCATCTCCTGCCACTGGGCCAGCCAGCCGACCACGCGCGGGATGGCGAAGAGCACCGGGAACATCTCCACCGGGAAACCCATCGCCTGGTAGATCAGGCCCGAGTAGAAGTCGACGTTCGGGTAGAGCTTGCGCTTGACGAAGTACTCGTCCTGCAGCGCGATGCGCTCCAGTTCGAGCGCGATCTCCAGCTTCGGGTTCTTGCCGGTGACCGTGAACACCAGGTCCGCAATCTTCTTGATGACCTTGGCGCGCGGGTCGTACGACTTGTACACCCGGTGGCCGAAGCCCATGAGGCGCGAGCCGGCCTCGCCCGACTTCACCTTCTTGATGAAGTCCGGCACGTGGTCCACCGACCCGATCTCGTCGAGCATGCGCAGCACCGCTTCGTTGGCGCCGCCGTGCAGCGGGCCGTAGAGCGCCGCCGCCGCACCCGCCACCGAGGCGTACGGGTCGGACTCGGAGCTGCCGATGTTGCGCATGGCGCTCGTGCTGCAGTTCTGCTCGTGGTCGGCGTGCAGGATGAACAGCACGTCGAGCGCGCGGGCGAGCACGTCGTTCGGGCGGTACTTGTCGGCCGGCGTGCTGAACAGCATGTTCAGGAAGTTGCCGGTGTAGCTCAGGTCGTTGTCCGGGTAGATGTAGGGGCGGCCGACGATGTGGCGGTAGGCGTAGGCGGCGATGGTCGGCGCCTTCGCGATGAGCCGGGTGATCTGCAGCCGGCGCGACTCCGGATCCTTGATCCGCTTCGAGTCCGGGTAGAAGGTCGACAGGGCACCGACCGTGCTGAGGAAGATCCCCATCGGGTGCGCGTCGTACCGGAAGCCCTCCATGAACTTCTTCACGTTCTCGTGAAGCATGGTGTGCATGGTGATCTGCTCGTTGAAGACCGCCTGCTGCGTGGCGGTCGGCAGTTCACCGTTCAGGATCAGGTACGCGGTCTCGAGGTGATCCGAGTCCTCGGCGAGCTGTTCGATGGGGTAGCCGCGATAGCGGAGGATGCCCTTGTCGCCATCGATGAACGTGATCGAACTCCGGCAGTTCGCCGTGTTCATGAAGGCCGGGTCGTACGTCATCAGGCCGAAGTCATCGTCCCCCGTCTTGATCTGGCGGAGGTCCATGGCCTTGATGGTGCCGTCCTGGATGGGCAGCTCGTACTTCTTGCCCGTGCGGTTGTCGACGATCGTCAGCGTATCTGCCATCGCAGTCTCAAGTCGTCAAGCCTGGTCCCGCCGCCGTGGCGATATGCCCGGAGGTCAGTACCCGGTGGGGTCCGTCATGTCGTCGCCAGCCCCGGTGGCCGGGTTCACCGGCTCGGCAGCCACGCGATAGGTGCCGTCCGCCCAGTGCGCGAGGTCCTGCAGCTTGCAGCGCTCACTGCAGAAGGGCCGCCACCGCGTCTCCACCGGGTTCTTCCGGCAGAAGACACACAGCCGCGCCTCTGGCTCTGGGGACATCGCCTCATTCTATAAGAAAAGCGGGGGTTGGCACGGCCGAGGCTGGCCTCCGGTCGATCGGGGAGGCCCGGCGGACTCCGGCGTCCCGGTGGAGTGGCCTACGGCCGACCCTGGGCGCCGGGATGCCGCACGTCGCGCGCCGAGACGATGAAGATCACGTCTTCGGCGACGTTGGTGGCGTGATCGCCGATGCGTTCGAGGTGGCGCGAGACCAGGATCAGGTCGAGGGCCGGTTCGATCGTCACGGGATCCTGCAGCATGTACGTGAGCAGTTCCCGGAAGATCTGGGTCTTGAGCGCGTCGAGCCGGTCGTCCTCGTCCAGCACGTGCTGCGCGAGGTCCACGTCGTGGCGGACGAAGGCATCGAGGGCGTCGCGCAGCATGTTCTGGGCGATCTCGGCCATCAGCGGGATGTCGATCAGCTTCTTGACCGGCGGGTGCGCCGCATACCTGGCCGCCGCCTGGGCGATGTTCACCGCCAGGTCGCCCACGCGTTCGAGGTCGGTGTTGATCTTGACCGCCGCCACGATGGTGCGAAGGTCGGCGGCCATCGGCTGGTGCAGGGCCAGGAGCGTGAAGCAGCGACCGTCGATCTCGACGTGCAGCCGGTTCACCGGTTCGTCCCCGGTGAGGACGCGGTCGATGACGGCGCGATCGCGCCCGACGAGCCCCTGGACGGCGAGGCGGACGTTCTCCTCTGCAAGGCCGCCCATCTCGAGCAGGCGCGTCTTGAGCAGTTCGAGTTCGTCCTGGAAGTGGCGCGGCACGCGCTCGACCGGTTCCATCTAGCCGAACCTCCCGGTGACGTAGTCCTCCGTCAGCTTTTCGGAGGGGGCGGTGAAGATCTTGTCGGTCCGGTCGCACTCGATCAGGCGGCCGAGCCAGAAGAAGGCGGTGGTGTTCGAGACGCGCGCCGCCTGCTGCATGTTGTGGGTGACGATGACGATGGTGTAGCGGCTCTTGAGCTGGTAGATCAGCTCCTCGATGCGCTGCGTGGCAATCGGGTCGAGGGCGGACGCCGGTTCGTCCATGAGCAGCACGTCAGGTTCGATGGCCAGGGCGCGGGCGATGCAGAGGCGCTGCTGCTGGCCGCCGGACAGCGCCATGGCCGACGTGTGCAGCCGGTCCTTCACCTCGTCCCACAGCGCCGCGGCCTTGAGGCTCGCCTCCACCCGGCCGCCCATCTCTTCCTTCGACCGTGCCATGCGGTTGATGCGCAGGCCGTAGGCCACGTTCTCGAAGATCGACTTGGGGAACGGGTTCGACTTCTGGAAGACCATGCCGACCTTGCGGCGCAGGGCCACCACGTCGACCGACGGTGCGTAGATGTCCGTGCCATCGATCCGCACCGACCCTTCGACGCGCGCCCCGGGGATGATGTCGTTCATCCGGTTCAGCGAGCGCAGGAAGGTGGACTTGCCGCAGCCGGACGGGCCGATGAAGGCGGTGACCTGGTTGGGCTGGATGGCCAGTGAAATGTCGTGCAGGACCCGGTGCGCCCCGTAATAGAAGTTGACGTGCGAGACGTCGATCTTCGGGGGCTGCGCCTCGGTGGTGCGACCATCACCCGGAACGCTGGTGGCAGTCGGCCCCAGCGTGGCTGTAAGCAGCATGGCTCAAGCCTAGCCGTTGCGCGCGACCCGGAGGTTTCGGCAGTGTAAATTCGCGGTGTCAGTGGCCGGGAGCGCCTGGCGGGCGGGGATCGGCAGGGAAGGCGGGGATGGGTTGCGTGGTGTCCCGCGTTGGCTCTGCGCTACGCTGCTCGGAACTCTTCAGGAGGCGTCATGTCCGACACACTGCCGGCCGCGGCCGAACCGATTGCGCTGCTGTTCAAGATCAACAACTCGCTCGTGACCAAGGGGCTCGAAGGGCTTTCTGACGATGAGGCGTGGCACCAGATGGAAGGGAAGGCCAACCCGATCGCCTGGGTCGTCGGACACGTGACCGAGACACGCGGGCAACTGCTGGGGCTGCTGGGGGCTCCGTGGGACCCGGGCTGGGGCAATCGCTTCAAGCGTGGGTCCGAGCGGGTGGACCGTGCGGCCTACCCGTCGGTGAGCGCGATTGGGGCGAAGTTCGCCGAAACGCACGAGGCCATGCGCGCCGCCTTCGGCAGCCTCACGCCCGAACGGCTGGCCTCACCGACGCCCGTATCGTTCGCCGGCGCGCAGACCGTGGCCGACCTGCTCGCGTTCTTCGCGTTCCACGAGGCATACCACATCGGGCAGGTGGGGTTCATCCGGAAGAACCTGGGCCACAGCTCCCTGGCGGGGTGACGCGACCCGGCCCGGGCAACGGGAGGCGGCCGACGTGACGACGGGCCGGATGGGCTGGCGGACTGTGTGCCGCCACGCATCTTGCCCGTTGTACCGGCCCTGATGTGAGGCGTACAATCCGCGCACGGCACACGACCGGCGTGCCGCCCGCACTCAGGAGCCCCGATGACACAGCCGAACGGTGGCAAGGTCTACGTCGTCGACACGAGTGTTCTGGTTTCCGCCCCCGATGCCCTCCACAACCTGACGGATGGCAACACCGTCATCATCCCGTTTCCTGTCCTGCAGGAACTCGATCGGCGCCGCGCCGATTCCAGCGGGGTTGGCCATACCGCCCGACAGACCATCCGCTTCCTCGACCAGCTGCAGTCCGACGCCTCGCCCGAGATGCTCCGCCAGGGTATTCCGATGCGCGGCGGCCGCGTCTGCTTCCACGGCGGCGAACTCGACACGTCCCGCGCGTGGCCCGGCTTCTCGTCAGCCTATGCCGACGATGTGATCATCCTGCTGGCGAACGACTACCAGGAGACGCACCGCGACCTGCCGGTCTCGATCGTCACGCGCGACGCCGCGATGCGGTGCAAGGCGCGGGCGCGTGGGGTGGCCGCCGAGGACTACTACAGCGATCGGCCGGTCACCTCGCCCGACAAGTTCTACTCGGGCCGTGCGCGGATCGACCTGCCGGAGGAGCACGCCGGGCTGCTCTCGTCGCTGCACGTGGAGCAGCGGCTGCCGGTCTCCGAGCTGTCCGCGTTCACCGACACCTCGCAACTGCTCGTCAACCAGTGCTGCGAAGTGCGCGTGAACGGGAACGGCAAGGCGGCGTGGGGCATCTACAAGCAGCACGACGGGGTGGGCTACCTCCGCCGCGTGTCCTTCAAGGCCGGTGAGCGGTTCGGGCCCTGCAACCCGGAGCAGGCGTGCGCGCGCGAGCTGATGCTCGACGAGCAGACGCTGATCGTCTCGCTCGTGGGGATCGCCGGCACCGGCAAGACGCTCATGGCCCTGCTCGCGGCCTTCGAGCTGTACCGCGCCGGCCGCGTCTCGAAGATCGAGGTGTATCGTCTGAACGCCGAGGCCGGACGCCAGCTCGGGTTCCTTCCGGGCACGGTGGGCGACAAGATGGCGCCGTGGGCGAAGCCGATCATCGACAACCTCGATTTCATCATCCGCCGCATGGGGAACGGGGCCCGCTTCTCGAACGGGCTGGGCGAGCGCCACGGGGAGAATGGCAATGTGCCCGCGAGCGTGGAAGACCTCCTCGCCAGGAACGTGCTCGAGATCGCCCCAATCAACTACCTGCGCGGGCGCTCGATTCACGACGCCGTGCTCATCGTCGATGACGGGCAGAACCTGACGCAGGAAGACATGAAGCTGGTGCTGACGCGTGCGGGCGAGGGGACGCGCGTGATCCTCACGGGCGACCCCGATCAGATCGATCGGACGGAGATCGACGCGCTCTCGAACGGTCTCGTACAGGTGGTGGAGCGCTTCAAGGGCGAACCCAGCTTCGCCCACCTGACGATGAAGGACGTCGTCCGGTCGAGGATTGCGGAGCTGGCGGCGAAGCTGCTCTAGTCAGTGGCGCGACTTCCCCTGCCGGGGGACCAGCTCCATGCGGTGACCCACCCGCATCGGCACGCCGGCGACGCCGGTGGCGCGTGCCTGGGCCTGGCCGCCGGTCTTCGTCCGCACGGCCTGCGGCACCAGCACTGCCTCGATCCTGAGGGGCTTGCCGAGCATGTCGGCAAACGGCTGCGAGTGACGCGCCGCGGCCCAGACCTCCAGCTCGGCATCACCGATCGTCTGCAGCACGAGCACCGCCTCGTGCTCCCGGTCCTGCACCGTGAGGCCGGCCACGACCTGCGCGTGGCTCCGGTCGAGCGTTTCCGCCAGTCGCAGCATGGCGGCCAGAATGCGGACCACCCGGCGCCCCCTCTTCGGGAGTTCCCGGCTCTCCTCGTGTTCCCGCGCCGGGACGGCGCGCCGGTGATAGCGCGCGATCTGCGCGATGGTCTCCACTTCCAGCGGCTCGAACCCGCGCAGGTCGCCGTTCCGGATCAGGTAGTACGAGTGCTTGTGGTGCTTCTCGTAGCTGATGTGGACGCCGATGTCGTGAAGGAAGGCGCCGTACTCCAGCCACTCCCGTTCCCGGTCGGTGTAGCCGTGCAGGCCCCGCGTCTCGTCGAAGAGTGCCAGCGCAAGCCTGGCGATCCGGTGTGCGTGCTCGGGCACGTAGTTGCAGCGCTCGGCCAGCTCGATGACGCTGCGCCGGCGCACGTCGGGGTAGCGCTCGGCGTGCGCAATCTCCTTCCGGTTCCGCGCGATGTAGTCGAGCACGATGCCCTCGCGCAGCGACATGTCGCACAGCGTGATGGCGTCGGCGCCGAGCCGCTTCAGGATGACGTCGATGAGGATGGCGCCAGGCACGGCGATGTCGGCGCGACGCGGCTCGAGGCCGGGGATGAGGAGGCGCTTCTGCAGTCCCACGGCGCAGACCGCCTTCCGCACCTTGTGGATCTGCTTCGCCGACACCCGCCGGTTGCGGATGCCCGCCGGCACCACGCCATCCTCCTCGGCCGCCGCGATGGTGCCGACACTGAGGATCGAGCCCGACGTGCCCACCACCCGGTCGTAGCCCGACTCGGCGATCTCCTTCAGGAAGGGCTTCAGCTCCGCCTCGATGTGCCGCACCATCTTCCGCTCGTGGTGCGGCGTGATCGGATCGGACTTCACGAAGCGCTCGGCCAGCCGGATCACGCCGAGCTTGAAACTCCGGCCGGTCGCGAGCGTTCGCCCGGTGCCGTGGGTGATCTCCACGCTGCCCCCGCCGATGTCGACCGTGACCGACACTTCGTTGGTGAGCCCCAGCCCGTACGCCGCGGCGAGGTGGATGAGGCGGGCCTCCTCCGTGCCGGAGATGATGCGGGCGCGGATGCCGGTCTGCTCGAAGATGGCCTTGAGGAACGCGCCGCCGTTCTCGGCCTCGCGCACCGCGCTGGTGGCCACCGCCTCGATGCGCTCCACCTCGTGCGACTCGGCCAGGCGCCGGAACTTGGAGAGCACCTGGAGGGCGGCCTGCATGGCCTTCGGCGTCAGCGCGCGCCCATCGAGCCCGCCCGCGCCCAGCCGCACCATCTCCTTCTCGCGATCGATGATCTCGAACGAGAGATCCGGACGGACCCGGACCACGATCATGTGCAGCGAGTTGGTGCCGATGTCGATGGCCGCCAGGCGCATGGTGTCCCTACACTACGCGGGTTTTCGCCACGAGTCACGCCCCGGGCGTGCCCCGCCGGGGCATCTCACCACGCGGGTGTAACAGGGCTGTAAAACCACGGCGGCCGGTGGGCCGGGTTCGTTTACAAGGTCCGTCGCGCCGCGCCAGAATACCGGCATGGTGCAGCTCTACCTGATTCGACATGCGATTGCCGAAGAACGTGGGGAGGCCTGGCCCGACGACACCCTGCGCCCGCTGACCCGGGACGGCAAGTCGCGCATGCGGAAGGTCGTACGCGGGCTCGGACGCCTGGACGTGCAGGTCGACGTGGTGCTCACGAGCCCGCTCGTCCGCGCCCGCGAAACGGCGGAGATCGTGGCGGCGGCCTTCGACCCCGCACCACGCATCGTGGTCGTGGACGCCCTGGCGCCGGACGGCAGCCACACGGCCCTGCTCGACGCGCTCAAGAAGCACGCCCGACGGAAGAGCGTGGCGCTCGTCGGGCACGAGCCGGACCTGGGACGGCTCGCCGCGCGCCTCGTGGGTGCCAGGAACCCCTTCGAGTTCCGCAAGGGCGCCGTCTGCCGCATCGACGTGGCGCGCCTCCCGCCCACCGCCCCCGGGGCGGTGCAGTGGTTTGCCACCCCGGCCATGCTGCGGGCGATCCGCGACTAGCCGCCCGAGCCTAGGCGCGCAGGTGATCCGCGCGCCACTGCCGCACGCGCTGCTTGATGGCCTTCGGGTCGCTGAGCGTGCCCGCAAGCACCTCATCCACAAGCCCCGGCAGTTCCTCGTCGCAGGCAAAGCGCAGGGCCACGAGCTGCTGGATGGTCAGGCGGTCCGCCTGCGCAGCGCGATCCGGCGGCAGCACCGACGCGTAGCGCAGCCGCTCTTCCAACCGGATCACCCGGTTCTGCACCGTCAGCGTCTGCTGCCGCGACACCACCCCAATCCACGGCAGCGCCAGCGCCACCACGAACGCGAACAGCGCCCCGATGGAGAAGGCGGTGACCAGGTGGTAGGCCGTCCACAGCAGGTTGGCCAGCAACAACAGGTAGAGGACGGTGACGGACGTGGGCAGGCGGCGGACGTGGGTCTCGAACGTCTGTGTCTCGGACATCGTGGCTCCTTCTGGACGAGGGTAATCGCTTCGCGTTGGACGTGGCGCACGGCTGGGGTGGTGCGCCAGAGTTTACAGCCACGTTACACGCGGGTACGGGAAGATGACGGCATATCCCGAGGTGATTTCCATGCTGGACGTGAACGTTGTCTATCCCGGCCGCGTGCGCCACTACTCCGTCGCCCTGAGCGGCCTCGATGGGTGGGAGGTGACCGTCGAAGAGAACCGCCGCGTGCAGTGGCGTGAAGTGCTCGAGGACTGGCACCGGGTGGAACGCACGCTGGATCGGGTCCGGCGCGAGGTGGAAGACCTGCTCGACGACGGGTGGACGCTTCAGACGGCGCGCGGCCTGATGTGACGCGCTGGCCGGCCCCGGTGTTCAGTCGATGAACCGGTAGCCCAGCCCGACGGCGGTCTCGATCTGCTGGCCGGCCGCGCCCAGCTTCTGGCGGAGGCGCCCCACGTGCACGTCCACCGACCGGGTCTCGACCAGCCGGTCGTAGCCCCACACCCGCTCGAGCAGCCGGTCGCGTGACACGACACGGTTCTTGTTCTGGACGAGGTAACGGAGCAGCTCGAACTCGCGGCGCGTGAGCCGCACCGGCGCCCCATCCACCTCCACGGACACCGCGTCGAAGTCGGCCACCAGGTGCGCGCCGCTGTACACCGATGCCGGCCGTTCCTCGGGCGACGTGGCCCGTCGCAGCACCGCCTTCACCCGCGCCGTCAGCTCGCGCAGGCTGAAGGGCTTGGTCACGTAGTCGTCTGCCCCCATCTCCAGCCCGGTCACCCGGTCGGCTTCGCTGCTCTTGGCCGTCAGCATGATGATGGGGAGGTGCCGCGCATCCGACCGCTGCCGCAGCAGGCGGCACACCTCGAGCCCGCTCAGGACCGGCAGGTTCAGGTCGAGGATGATCAGATCCGGGGGCCGCGCCGAGACGGCCTTCAACGCGGCGTCACCGCTGCCCACGATTTCCGCCTCCGCGCCGCCAGACCGCTCGAGCGTGTGCTTGATCAGCCCGGCGATGTCCTGCTCGTCCTCGACGATGAGTACGCGATGCTTCGGCATGAGGTAGGTCCACACTACCGAGCCGGAGTTTCGACAGGGTATCGTCCCTGTTAAATCTGGGTTACGGATGCGGCAGGCTGCATGCTATCCTGCGCCTGATTTCGGGGTGTGCGCGCGGAGGGCGTGACGTGGGACGTGTGCTCGGACGGATGGCGGTGACCGTGGGGTTGTTGGCGGTCGTGCTGGCGCCGCGCGTGGCCTCGGCGCAGGAGTGGATCCCCTACCACAGCGACCCGAAGAACATCCTCGAGGGCAACTGGCAGTCGTGCCAGCAGTCCGACGGGCGATACGCCGAGAAGATCTACGACCACTTCGTCAACAGCGTGCCCCAGTTCGAGGTGCACCTCGGCCCGCGCCGCGAGTTCGCGATCTTCAAGGGGGTCCAGGAAGAGCACCGCGAGCACGAGTCGCGCGAGAACCTGCTCCAGCCCTACCGCGTGATGATGGAGGGGGGCCGGGCCCGGCAGCGCTGGGACATTCCCTCGCTCAACCTTGCCTTCACCGTCGCCCTTGGCGGTGGGTCCACGATGGACTGCGAGAGCTGGTACATCGTCCTGGCTCCACTCGAGAAAGCCTCGCAGTAGCCCGCCCGATTTCACACGCCCGTTGAACGGCCATGGCGCCCCCTGTTACACCAGCCTCGTAGGCTGAGGGGGAATGACGGGTGCACGGCGGCAGACGATCAGCGCGATCGTCTGCGCGTACAACGAAGCCGGATACCTCGGTCCGTGCCTGCATGCGCTGCTGGCACAGACCCGCCCCCCCGACGAGATCATCGTCGTCGACAACGCCAGCACCGACGGCACGGCCGGGATCGCGCGCGCGATCCCGGGCGTCCGCGTCATACACGAGCCGGTCCGCGGGCTCGTGACGGCGCGTGAGACCGGGCGGCTGGCGGCCACCGGTGACGTGCTGGCCTACGTCGACGCCGACTGCCGCCCGCCGCTGACCTGGCTGGCGCGGATCGAGCGGCGTTTCACGGTGCGGCCGGCGCTGGTGGCGGTCACCGGGCCCTATCGCTTCTTCGACTGGGACCGGTCGGGGCGCGTACTCATCCGAGCCTACGACTGGCTGCTGGCGCCACCCACGCACTGGCTGGTTCACCACGCGCTCGGGATCGGCGCGATCCTCTACGGTGGCAACTTCGCCGTGAAGCGAGAGGCACTGGCCCGCATCAACGGCTTCGACCGGAGCATCGAGTTCCACGGCGAGGACACGAACCTCGGACGCCGGCTGACGCCGATCGGGCAGGTGGACCTGGCAGGTGAGTGCTGGCTGTGGACCTCGGCCCGCCGCTACCACGCCCTTGGCAAGCGTGCCGTGTTCGGACTCTACGTCCGCAACTTCTGGTCGGAGGTGCTGCGGCACCGCCCGGCCGATCGCACCCACGTCGACGTGAGGGCCTGACGTGCCGGGATACGAGCCGTTCCTCCTGTGCGACTTCCACGTCCACACCACCTGGAGCGACGGGCGCCTGTCGCTGCGGGAGGTCATCGACCTGTACGGGCAGACCGGCCGGTTCGACGTCATCGCCATTACCGACCACATCCTGATGGAGCGCGACCTGCTCGGCCGCGTGGGACGCATGATGTCGCTCGGCCGGCGGCACTTCTCGGTCACCGAGGAGCGGTTCGACGCGTACATGGCCGAGATCCAGGCGGAGGCGATCCGGGCCAGGCGGCTCTACGATCTGCTGGTCATCCCCGGCGCCGAGATCACGCAGAACAACCTGCGCAGCCGCAAGAACTCGCACATCATCGCGCTCAACATCCGGAAGTGGATCAGTGCGGACCAGACGGCGCGCGACATCCTGCAGGAGATCCGGTCGCAGGGGGCGCTGAGCATCGCCTGCCACCCGCATCACCGCACGACGCGGCGCGTGGAGATCAGCACCTGCTTCCTCTGGGACAACCGGAAGTCCCTGACCCATCTGGTGGACGTCTGGGAGGCGGCGAATCGTGACGACCCTACGTGGCCAACAGCGACTTCCACAAGGCCAAGCACCTGTATTCGTGGAAGACACTGCTGCGCTGCGCGAAGGACTGGGACTCCATCGCGGCCACGCTGCGCGCCAACGTGGACGTGGCATTGACCCTCTACAGGAACGGTTCATGGGCGGCGTAGGCCGGCACGGCCAGGCACAGCCGCCTCGAGGTCGGACGATTCGGAGAGAAGGAGACGGTGTATGACAGTGCTGGTGATCGACCGCGAGGAAGCCATCATGCGGATCGCGGTGGACTTCATCGAGATGCCCGACCTCATCGTGACGGCCGCCCAGGCGAGGCGCCTGTGGAACCTGCCGGCGGAGTCGTGCGACCGGGCGCTGGCTGCCCTGGTGGACCGCGGATTCCTCGCGAAGACCCGCGGCGGAGCCTTCCTGCGCCGCACATCCGGCGGGCCGGTCGTGCTCCCGAAGGCGTCCTGACCGCGCGGCCGATCCCGACGCTCGTCCTGCTGCCGGGGCTCGACGGCACGGACGTGTTCTACAGGCCGCTCATCGCCGAACTGCCCCCGTGGATTCGGGCCGTTGTCGTCGAGCTGCCCACGACCGGCCCGAACGACTACGAGACGCTGCTCGATCACGTCGACCACGCCACGCGCGATCTGCGCGACGTGATCCTCGTCGGATTCTCGTTCTCCGGCCCGCTCGCCCTCTGCCTCGCCTCGCGCCGCCCATCGCGCGTGCGTGCGCTGGTCCTCATGGCGACCTTCGTGCGGCTGCCCCGGCCGCACCTGCGCCGCATCGCCTTCCTGACCCGTCCATGGATGGTGGCCCTGCTGCGCCTGCTTCGGCGCCTGCCGTCCTGGGTGGATCCCTCGGCGGGCGCCCGCCGCGCGGCCAAGCGCGAAACGTGGCGCCGCGTGCCTGCTGCCACGATCGCCCGGCGCCTGCGTGCGGTGATCGACGTGGATGCGACATGGCACCTGCGGCAGTGTCCCCTGCCGATGCTCAACCTGGCCTTCAACAGCGATGAGGCCGTACCGGCCTGGAATGCCGACGCCATCCAGGCAGCCGGCCCCGCGGCCACATCCGTACGCCTGGACGGTCACCACCTGACCGTCTTCGACGAGCCCTCGGTCGTCGCCGCGGTCCTGGTGCGCTTCCTCGCCGGCCTCTGAGCGCCGAGTCTCCACGCACCTCACCGCAGATGAAAAAAAGGGCCGGCCCCGCATGTTCGGAGCCGGCCCCGGTTGGATGGCGCGAGTCCAGCTTTACCAGAGCAGCTTCGCGCCGAGCTGCAGCTGACGGGGATCGTAGGTGCTGGTGGTGGTGCCGAAGGCGTTCGAGCTGCGGTTCCCGTTCGGGGCACGGAAGTTGGTGCGGTTGAGCAGGTTGAAGGCCTCGACGCGAAGCTCGAGCCTGATCCGGCCGGTCACCGGTACAGTCTTGCTGGCGGCGAGGTCCACCTGCCAGAAGTGCGGACCGCGGACGCTGTTGCGGGCCGCATTGCCGAACGGCTGGCTGGGGTCGGTGGGAATCGACACGCAGCTGGCGTTGAACCAGCCGGTGATCGTCCGGTTCGACGCATACGGGTCGCAGGTCACGTTGGGGCGGTAGTTGTTCGCACCGCGGAAGTCCTGTGCGATTCCCGACACGATGAAGGGCGTGGTCGGGGTGTAGGTGAAGGTGACCGGCTCTCCGGCGTTCAGGCTGTTGATGGCCGCGAGCTGCCAGCCACCGACCAGCGCGTCGACCACGGCCGGAAGAGTCGAGCCCCAGCGCTCACCGCGGCCGAAGGGGAGCGACCAGACCACGCTCGTCTTGCTGTTGAACGGTTCGTGATAGCCCGAGTAGCTGAAGTCCGCATCCATGTTGGAGAAGTCCTGCGGGGCGGGGAAGTTGCCGTTCGGGTTCTCGAGGGAGCCGGCGCCGTTGTCCTTCGCTTCGGACAACGTCAACGAGCTGAGCACGGAGAACTTCGTCCGGTAGCGCCACTCCACCTTCCCCTGGAATGCGCGGTACCGCGACTTGCCGCCGTTGAAGGCATAGGTGATGTCGGAGAACTCCGGGATCGGCCGGCGCGCCTGCAGCGACAGCGACCCTGCCGCGTTGTTCGGACGAGCCTGGTTGTAGTTGGCGAAGAGCAGGAGATCGTCGGCACGGTTGCCGACATAGGCGGCATCGACCAGGAAACCGCGACCGAGCTCCCGTTGCGCCGAGATGTACCAGCTCTGCACCGGGCTGGAGTGGTAGTCCTCGGGCATGTACGTGATGTTGGCCGTCAGCGGGTTGAACTTCGATGGGTCCGTCAGCCCTGCCGGGTAGCCGAGTTCCGTCGGCACGAAGGCGGCGTCCGAGGGGCTCTGGTTCACCACGGCGTTGATCACCTGGGGGCCGTTGATGGGCAGCAGGTTGCCACCGCCTGCCCGGTTGAAGTGAACGTAGCTGAGGCCCCACCCGCCGCGCACCACGGTGCGCTCGGCGACGGTCCATGCGAAGCCCAGGCGCGGCCCGAGGTTGTTCCGATCCGGGTTGATGGTCGAGCGGTCCTTCATGGACCCATCCCTGGCCATCACCATGGCGCGGGCGACCGGGTCGAAGTTCGACAGGATGTTGTTCTTCTCCCACTGCGGTGACGCGTACTCGTACCGCAGACCGAGGTTCAGCGTCAGGCCGTCGCGCACCCGCCAGTCATCCTGCACGTAGCCGAAGTGCATGTGCTGGCGGACGTCGGCCACCAGCACATTGCTCAGCGCGTACTGCGACCGCAGGCCGAGCATGAAGTCCGCGAGGTTGTAGATGTTCGCCGCCGCGACACCGGCCGGTCGGGAGTACTGGCCGCTGTAGCTGTCACGCCCGTAGAGCGGGTTCACGTCCTGCACCTGCGTGTTGATCCGCTGGAACTCGTAGCCGGCCTTCATCGAGTGCGTGCCGGCCAGCCACGTGTAGTTCACCTTGGGGTTCCAGACGGTCGGGTACTGCCACTGCGGGTTGGTGGCCTGGCGTCCCAGGGTCGTGAATCCGGTGATCACCTGCGTCGGCAGCCCGCCGGCAATGCGCGGATCGGAAGGCAGCCCGGCGAGGCCGAACTGCTCGAGTGCGCTGGCCGTTCCGAGTCCCGAGGGGTCCTTCCCAGCCTCGGTGGATCCATACCCGAACCGCACTTCGAGCAACTGCGTGGGGCTCTGCACCCACGTCATCCCCAGCGCGAGCTGCTTGCTGCGTGCGTAGATGGTGCCGTTGCCGTCGCCCCCCGCCGGCAGCGGAATGCCAGGCTGGTCGAACGTGCTCAGGTCGCGCCACCCGTAGCGTCCGAACGTCGAGAGCCCCGGTGCGAGCTGCAGGTCGACCTTGCCTCCGGCCTTGTCGGTGTCGTTCGTGAACTCCTGGAGGATGGTGTAGTTGTTCGCGGTGCCCGGGCCGGTCGGAGCCGGAAGTGACGACAGCACCTTCCTGGCGAACGCCGTCATCGGAATCGGCGTGCCGGCGCCGTAGGTAATCCCGGTCCTGGGATCGCGGATAGCCACCGGCAGGATGCCGGCGGCATTGGCCGCCGTCGGGATCGAGCTGTTCCCGGTCACCTTTCGCGTCTGGCGGTAGAGTTCCGCCTCGGCGAAGAAGAACGCCCGGTTCCTGACGATGGGACCCCCGATGACTCCGCCGAACTGATCGCGGTGCATCTGCGGCTTGCCCGTAGCCGGCTTGAAGAACCCGGTGGCGTTCATGGCGGTGTCTCGCACGAACTCCCAGCCCGCACCGTGCAGGCTGTTGGTGCCGCTGCGATAGACGACGTTGATGGTGGCCCCGGCGGCCCGCCCGTACTCCGCGCTCGAGTTGTTGGTCACCACCTTGAACTCGCCGATCGCGTCCGGCGGCGGCTGCATCACCTGGTTCGAGAAGCCCTGGTTGCTCGTGCCGTAGGCGTTGTTGTCCACGCCGTCGATCAGGAAGTTGTTGAACGTGCTGCGCAGCCCGTTCACGTTGAACGACCCCTCGCGGGGGGTGTTCGAGCTGCCGTTGTTGAAGGCGGACAGCCGCACCCCGGCCGACAGGAGGGCCAGCGCCGAGTACTCGCGCCCATTGAGCGGCAGGGCGCGGGTCTGCTCCCCGGTAATCACCTGGCCGCGCTGGCTGGAGTCGGTCTCGAGCAGCGGCGCAGCGCCCGTCACGCTCACCGACTCGGAGACCGTCCCCACACTCAGCTCGAGGTCCACGCGCAGTCGGGCGCCGACGGCGACCCGCACGTCGGTCACCTCGCGCGTGGCGAAGCCTTGCAGCTCGCTGGTAACGGAGTAGGCGCCGATGCGGACGGTCGGGAACTCATAGTTGCCACGCTCGTCCGTGGTCCGGGTGGTGCTGATGCCGGTGTCGAGGCTGCGCAGCGTGACGGTGACGCCCGGCAGCACGCCGCCGCTGCTGTCGCGGACGGTGCCGAGAACGGCTCCCGCGTCGAACTGGGCCCACGCGGGCGCAGCGACGAGCAGGAGCAGCGCGGTCAGGAACGATTTCAGGGACATGTGGGTGGCTGAGCCTTTCGGAGAGGGCGGGCGGCAGGCCCGCGACCAGCTCACGCTAGCAACCTCGTATCAAGCGGACGTGACGCCGGCGTCACGATCGGGTCACAGATGCCGAGCCGCCCGTTTGACACGCCCGTCCAGACGCCCTACGCTGTCTTGTCGTGATCCGGGCCCTGCGCCTGCGCGCCTCCATCCACGCCCTCGCGGTCGCCATGCAGCTCTGCATGGCCTGGATGGCCGTGTCCTCGCTGCTCCACGTCGAGGACGATGCGCTGTGCAACCCGGTGGTGGCGCACGACCACGCGGCGCACCGCATCGGGCAGGCACCGACGGACGACACCCCGTCGTCCGATCACTGCTTCACCTGCCACAACCTCTCGCTCCGCTCGCTCGTCGCCTCCTCGTCACTGGCCTCACCGCTCCTGGTCGAGCAGCCGGTCGCCGTCGCCTCGAGCCGCGCCCGTCACGTCGCGTTCGACTCGCGCCAGCCTGCCAGGGCTCCGCCCCTCTCCTGAACCGCGTCTCCAGACTGTCGGTTGCCACACGGGCACGCCTGCGGGCGTGCACGCCGGTGTTTGGTGTTTTCAGTGTGAGGTCATGGACATGGTGAACGTGTTTCCGCACGGCGCGGCGCGCAGTGCGTTGCTGGTGTTGTTGCTCATGCTCGGGGGCGTCACGTCGTCCCTGGCGCAGAACATCGGGACGATCTCGGGCGTCGTGAAGGACGACCAGGGGCTCCCGGTCCCCGGAGTCACGGTCAGCCTGCTGAACCGCGTGTCGCGCACGGGGCAGGAGACCGTCACGAATGGCCAGGGCGAATACACCCTGGCGAACATCCCGTTCGGGATCTACGTGCTGACCGCATCGGTCCAGGGCTTCGCGCCCGCGCAGCAGGTGGTCGACGTGCATTCCACCGTCGCGATCGCGGCCGACCTGCAGCTGCGGCTCGGCAGCGTGAACGAGGTGGTGGAGGTGTCTGCCGACGCGCTGCTGGAGACCTCGTCCACCGGGTCGCACGTCGACCTCGGCGCGGCGCTCATCGACCAGCTGCCAAGCGCCACGCCGAGCAAGGCGCTCTCTGCCATGCTGCTCTCGGCACCCGGCTTCATTCCCAGCCAGAACGGCCGCATCCACGTCCGCGGGTCCCATGGCCAGATCCAGTACGTGGTCGACGGCGTGCCGATGACCGACGAGTACACCGAGGCGTACGCCAACCCGCTCGATCCGCGGTACGTGAAGTCGGCGGCGGTGATGACCGGCGGTGTGCCGGCCGAGTACGGCGGGAAGCTTGCGGCGGTGGTGGACATCACGTCGAAGTCGGGGCTCGACGCGCCGAAGCCGGTGTCGGGTGAGGCCAGCCTGAACGTGGGCAGCTTTGGCGCGCTCGACGGCGGTGGCACGGTGGGCGGCCGGTTCAACTCGCGTGTAGGCTACTTCCTGAGCGCCGGCGGCAACCGGACCGACCGGTACCTGGACCCGCCGACGGCCGACAACTTCCACAACACCGGCAATGCGCAGCGCTTCACCGGCAAGCTCGAGTTCCGCCCGAGCGCCAGGGACTTCATCCGCGGCGTCTTCGCCGCGAACGGCAGCCGCTTCCAGACCCCCAACCGGGCAGACGCGCAGGCGAGGGGGGAAGACTCGTGGCAGGAACTGGGCGGCAGCTCGCAGACCGTCACCTGGCTGCGGCAGCTCGGCACCACGTTCACGCTCGACCTAGTGGCGTATCGCCGCGCGGCATCGGCGGAGCTCGACGCGACCAGTGCCGTGCCGCTCGCCGCGACGCAGTACCGGGAGCTGAACCACCAGGGGGTGAACGCCGCCCTGAGCTACGCGTCGGCCAGGCACCGCGTGAAGGCCGGCGTGCAGTTCGATCGGAACCCGGTGAACGAGCAGTTCCGGATGGTGGGCCGGGATACGGAGGACGGGTCGATCCAGGCGCAGTTCGACCCGGCACGCGGTGGCCAGGCATTCAGCTTCACCGGTTCACGTGTCGGGCAGACCCTGGGTGCCTACATCCAGGACACGTTCTCACCGGTCGACGACCTGAACATCGCCATTGGCGTGCGCGTGGATCGCTACAAACTGTTGGTCGAGCAGACCGCCGTCAGTCCGCGGCTCGGCATCGCCTACCACGTGCACGACACCGGCACCGTGCTGCGCGGCTCGTACAGCCGGCTCTTCATGCCACCCTTCTCGGAGAACCTGCTGCTGTCGAGCTCGGAGGAAGCGCGGGCGCTCTCACCTGGCGGCGACAGCCTCGACGTGCAGCCCGAGACGCAGCATGCCTGGGAAGTGGGTGTGCAGCAGGCGCTGTCCACACACGCGAAGATCGACGTGGCGTACTACCGCAAGGACATCCGCAATGTCGCGGACGTGGAGCAGTTCCTCGACACCACGGTGACCTTTCCCATCTCGGTGGGGAAGGGGCTGGCCGAAGGGATTGAGGCCAGGCTCGACGTGCCGGTCTACAAGGGCATCAACGGCTACGTGAGCCTCTCGCGGGCGAAGATCCTCCTGACGGCACCGCTGACCGGGGGGCTCTTCCTCGAGGAGACGCCGCCGGCGGGCGAGCAGTTCTACGCAGACCACGACCAGCGGTGGCAGTCGCAGTTCGGGGTCACCTACGCGCACCCGAGCCAGCGGTTCTTCGCCTCCTTCACGGGCCGCGTGGACAGCGGCATCCCGTTCGGGTTGCCCGAAGACTTCGACCCGGACACGTTCGAGGACCCGCAGGCGCTCGGCCTGGTCAACCTCGACACGGAGCGTGCGAAGCCGAGGACCCTCGCGAACCTGCTGGCCGGCGGGGAACTCTTCCGCCGCGGCACCACGAAGGTGGACTGGCAGGCGGGTGTCCTGAACGCATTCGACACCCGGTACCTGCTGAACTTCCTGTCGATCTTCAACGGCACGCACTACGGCGCGCCACGGACGTTCACCGCCCGGCTGAAGGTGGGTTTCTGAAGGATAGTCCGCCTGATTTAACAGACATTTAACACACCGGAAGCACGCGCGACACACACGCCCGATACCGTGAGGGCACACTGCTGGACAGGGCCGCACCTGCCGCTGCCGCAGAACGGCCGGGCATGCGCGCGCGAGCCCTCGAGAGGGTGTGATTCGATGAACATCAGGACGTTTTCGTGGGCGGCCCGTGCGCTGCCCGTGCTCGTGGCGGCGCTCGCCACCGCCTGTGGCGGCGGACAGCCCGCCGGCGAGGGCAAGGATGCGGCCGCGGCGACCGGTACGCTCTCCATCAACGGCGCAGGTGCCACCTTTCCCTATCCGATCTACTCGAAGTGGTTCGACGAGTACCGCAAGGCGAACCCGCGGGTCGAGATCAACTACCAGTCCATCGGGTCGGGCGGCGGCATCCGCCAGGTGAGCAACGAGACGGTGTTCTTCGGCGCCACCGACGGTCCGATGACCGACGAGCAGCTGAAGGCCGCACCGGGTCCCATCCTGCACTTCCCGACCGTGCTCGGGGCCGACGTGCCGGTCTACAACCTGCCCGGCCTGAACGCGGACCTGAAGTTCACCGGCCCGCTCCTGGCCGACATCTTCCTCGGCAAGGTCACGAAGTGGAGCGACCCGGCCATTGCGATGGTGAACCCGGGTGTGTCGCTCCCCGCCACGGACATCACCGTGGTGCACCGCTCCGACGGCTCCGGCACCACGTACATCTGGGTGGACTTCCTCTCGAAGGTCTCGACCGAGTGGAAGGAGAAGGTCGGCGTCTCCACTTCCGTCAACTGGCCCGTGGGTGTTGGTGGCAAGGGCAACGAAGGCGTGGCCGGCCTGGTCAGCCAGACGCCGGGCTCCATCGGCTACGTCGAGCTGATCTACGCGCTCCAGAACAAGATCGCCTTCGGCGCCGTGCAGAACGCGAGCGGGGAGTTCGTCAAGGCCTCCACGGACGCGGTGACCGCGGCCGCTGCATCCGCGGCCGCCAGCATGCCTGCGGACTTCCGCGTGTCGATCACGAACGCCGCCGGTTCCGGCGCCTACCCGGTTGCCTCGTTCACCTGGCTGCTCCTCTACGAAGACCCCAAGGACAAGGCCCGTGGCAAGGCGATGGTGGACTTCATGAAATGGGCCCTCACCGACGGCCAGGCCTTCGCCGCCCAGCTCGGGTACGCGCCGCTGCCCGGTGACGTGGTCAAGCAGGAACTGGCCCAGCTCGAACGCGTGAAGATCCAGTGAGACGATGAGCAAGGACCTCGGATTCAGGGTGGGCACCGGCGCCTTCGGTGTCCTGCTGATCGCCATCGTCGCGGCGATCGGCTTCGAGCTGGCCCGGCAGTCGATGCTGTCGATCCAGGAGTTCGGCCTGTCGTTCTGGACCAGCTCGACCTGGGATCCGGTGTCGGGCGAGTTCGGCGCCCTCCCGTTCATCTGGGGCACGCTCTACTCGTCCGTCCTGGCGCTCCTGATTGCCACGCCGGTGGCCATCGGCATTGCCGTGTTCATCACGGAGCTGTGCCCGCCGATGCTGCGTCAGCCACTGGTGTTCCTCACTGAGCTGCTCGCCGCCATCCCCTCGATCGTCTACGGGCTCTGGGGCATCTTCGTGCTGGTGCCGGCGGTGCGATGGCTCCAGACCTCGCTTCCGGACTCGATACGGCAGCTGCCGATCTTCTCCGGTCCCCCGCTTGGCGTGGGCATGCTGTCCGCCACGCTGATCCTGGCGGTGATGGTGGTGCCGTTCACCTCGTCGGTGGCCCGTGAGGTGCTCAAGTCGGTGCCGATGGCGCAGCGCGAGGCGGCCTATGCCCTCGGCGCCACCCGCTTCGAGGCGATCTCCGCGGCGCTGTTCTACGCACGCACCGGCATCGTGGGCGCCGTCATGCTCGGGTTCGGCCGTGCGCTGGGCGAGACGATGGCCGTCACGATGGTCATCGGCAACAACCCGCAGGTGTCCACCTCGCTCTTCGCACCGCAGTACACGATGGCCGCGGTCCTCGCGAACGAGTTCACCGAAGCCGCGGACGAACTCTACCTGCACGCCCTGATCGAGATCGGCCTCGTGCTGTTCACCATCACGCTCATCGTCAACGGCCTCTCGCGCCTGCTCATCTGGAGCATGGCGCGGAGCGCCAAGCCGTCAAGGGTGGCGTCACGCGTCCAGCCCTCGGCCGCAGGAGCCTGACGACCATGCTGCGCCGCAAGCTCCTGTCCAGCCTGTTCGTGGCCTTCTGTGCCGGCGCCGTGCTGCTTGCCCTGATTCCGCTGGCGATGATCCTCTTCTTCGTGATCTCGCAGGGAATCCGCGCGCTGAACGTCGATTTCTTCCTCAACATGCCTGCGCCGGTGGGTGAGAGCGGCGGCGGCATGGCGAACGCCATCGTGGGCACGCTGATGCTGACCACGCTGGGTTCCGTCATGGCCATCCCGATCGGCGTGATGAGCGGCGTCTACATGTCGGAGTACGCCGGCAGCCGACTCGCGTCGGCCATCCGGTTCGCAGCCGACACGCTGAACGGCGTGCCGTCCATCGTCATCGGCGTGTTCGCCTACGGCATCGCGGTGCTGCCGTTCAAGCAGTTCAGCGCCCTGGCCGGGGGACTGGCGCTCGGCATCATGATGATTCCGATCATCGCGCGCACGACCGAAGAACTGCTCCTGCTCGTGCCCGGTACGATGCGGGAGGGGGCACTGGCCCTGGGGGCCACGCGGGCACGGGCGATGTTCACCGTGGTGCTCCCGGCCGCCGCGCCTGGCATCGTGACCGGCATCGTGCTGGCGCTGGCGCGGATTGCGGGCGAAACCGCCCCGCTGCTCTTCACCTCGTTCAACAACCGCTTCTTCAACACCGACGTCACCCAGCCGATCTCGTCGCTCACGGTGCAGGTGTTCACCTACGCGATCTCGCCCTACGAAGACTGGCACCGGCAGGCATGGGCCGGCGCGCTGGTGCTGGTGGGCATCGTGCTCGTCTGCTCCCTGCTGGCCCGCTTCGCCACGCGACGCATGAGCGGCTTCTCCCGCGGCTGACCCGCCGCCGCACCACCGTTCGGTCTATCCCGATCGCGATAGCGACGCTGGGAGGGCGCCTCTGCTAGGCTGACCTCCGTGCGCGTGCGCGGCTCACTGATGAACATGCTCGCGGTGCTGGCGGTCGTCATGCCGCTGCAGGTGCCGTCGTGCGGGCCGCCTGATGTGGCGGTCGTCCGCGTGGAGTTCTACCGGGCGGGAGGCTACCGCTTCTCGTGGCGCGAGCGCAGGGCGGTGGAGCGCATCGCGGAGGCTGCGGTGACCGATGCGCGACGCTTCCTGCCAGGGCTGCCCGGCCAGATTCTCGTCAAGGTCCGCGCCGGAGCGAACGTCATCCCCGAGACAGGTGAGCTCAGCAACGCCTTCACGCCGAATGTGGTCTGGTGGGATGTGAACCCGCGGCACGCGGGCGGCGTGCGGGCCACGGCGGAGCGCGAACTCCGGGCGTCGCTCTTCCACGCGTTCACGCACCTGGTGCGGAACAATGCACACCGTTCGAAGGGGCTGACCGAGGAGTTCATCGGCGAGGGGCTGGCCATCGCCTTCGAGCGGGACTTCGCGCGCGTGTCGCGTCCGTGGGGCGACTACTCCGGGACGGACGAGACCCGCGTGCGGGACGTGCTGGGCATGCCGGACGAGCAGGCCTGGGGCGCGTGGCTGAGGGCCGATCGCCAGGGGCGGCGCTGGGCCGGCCACCGTGTCGGCACTTTGCTGGTCGACCGGGCATCGCGCCAGGCGCGGCTCACGCCGGCGCAGATGGTCACGATGCCGGCCGAGGACGTCATCCGGCTTGCCGGGTTCGAATCGCCGGCGACCGTCTCACGTCGCTAGGAACGGTTCAGCGCCGTGGGAACTGGTCCGGATTGTTCGTGAAGAGCGCGTCGACGCCGAAGGTGTAGAGGAACTGCGCCATCTCGTCCTTCACGGACGGGTGGCCGGTCTTCTCGTCCGCCCGGAATGTCCAGACCGTGACCGTCAGGCCCAGGGCGTGCGCACGCGCCACCAGATCCGGGTGCGTGGCCACCAGCCTCTTCTCCGGGGCGATGCCCTGAGCGAAGGTCGCCAGGTCCTTCAGCTGGGCATCCGTGATGTCGGCCTCGTTCGACGTGAGGAAGACGCGCGGCACCGCCGGCAGGTCCACGGACATCCGCCTGATGGTGGGCCGGTCGAACGACTGGATGATCACTGGCGTCTTCTTCAGCGACTCGGGCCGGTCGAGCCCGTGCCGCTTCACGGAATCCACGAACAGCTTCGCCATGTCGATGCCGCGAGCCGTGTAGAGCGGCGGCGACTTCAGCTCCGGGTACACGCCAACGCCGGGATGCTGCTGCACCCGGGCCAGCATCTCGTCCCACGTGGGGATCTGCTGCCCCTTGAAGCGCGCGTCGAACCAGCTGCCCGCATCCAGCCGCTTCAGTTCGGCCACGGTGAAGTCGTTCGCGACCCAGCGCTTCTCACCGTTGCGGCCCCTCACGTCCGGGCTCACGCGGTTCGGGTAGATCTCCTCGACATCCGTTGTCCGCTCCAGCGTGTCGTCGTGCAGGCAGACGAGCACGCCGTCCCTCGACACGGCCAGGTCGGGCTCCACGAAGTCGGCCTTCTGCTGGATGGCCAGGTCGTAGGCGGCGACCGTGTGTTCCGGGGCGTAGTTCGACGCGCCCCGATGCGCGATGAGCACCTTCGGCGTGTCGGCCCCCTGCACCAGCGCGGTGGCGACGATGATGCCGAGGCCGGAGACGAGGAGGGAGGCGAGACGCAGCGTCGTCATGCGACAACTATAGCGGCTGCGTGTGACGGCGGGGTGACAGGATGACGCGTCGGGCGTCGTGGAGACCACGGGAGAGGTTCGACCCGCCAAAAGGACAGGGCCCGGAGGACATACGCCCCCGGGCCCACGTGTGCGTGCAGCGCCCGCTTTCAGGCGGGCCGGGTCGTCAGAACGAGTAGCGGAGCGATACCTGCGTCTGGCGCGCCGTGCCCAGGCCGACCGTGCGGTTCAGCGGACCCAGCATGTAGCCGAACGTGCCCACCTGGGCGTCGGTGAAGGGCACGCCGGGCGTGCCGTTGGGCAGCGTGGCGGCCGGGTTCTCGTAGTTCAGCCGGTTCAGGATGTTGAAGACCTCGACCCTGAGCTGCACCGACTGGGAGCTGCCGAAGCGCAGGTCCTTGCTCACCATCAGGTCGGCCTGCCAGAAGCCGGGGCCGCGCAGGAAGTTGCGCGGGAGGTTGCCGAAGGTGCCGGGCTGCGGCGTGGCGAACGCGGCGGGGTTCAGGTAGCGGACGCCGCCGTTCTCGAGATACGGGTTCACGCCGGGCACCAGGTCGGGCCGCTGCGTGCCGCGGCTGTTGCCGCCGGGGATGTTCACCACCGTCACGCCGCCCACCGAGGTGTTGTCCGGACGCGCGATGACCACGTTGATCGGCACGCCGCTGCGCGCATTCACGATGCCACCGATGCGCCAGCCGCCGGTCCACATGCCGTTGCCAGGGATCTGGTAGACCAGGGAGCCGTTGACGGTGTGCGGGATGTCCTGCGGGTTCGTACCGTACTCGGTCTCGAAGTCGAACGTGTTCTGCGTCGTCGCCGCCTCGTTGGAGCCCTGCGTGGTGCCCCTGTTCTTCGAGAGCTGGTACTGGAAGCCGCCCGTGAAGCCGGAGCGGAAGCGGCGCGTGGCGCTGATCTGCAGCGCGTTGTACTCGGCGTAGCCGCAGCCCGTGATGGGATTGCCGTTGATGACGAGGCCATCCACGCAGCCGGACGTCTTGTAGTCCACCTGGCCAACGACCGGGGCCTGTCGCGTGCGCGTGGTGAGGTCCAGCGTGTTGGAGACGCCGCGCAGGAACATGTCCTTGCCCTGGCTGCCTGTGTAGCCCACCGTCAGGTTGATCTGGCCGGGGAGCTCGCGCGAGACGCTGGCGCCGTACTGGACGTTGTATTCATCGGGCCGCTTGTGCGTGTAGCCGCGGACCGACAGCTGATTGCCGAGGTTGATACCGGTGAAGGGGTAGGCCAGGCCGTTGTTCGGGACGTCGGCCTGCTGCGCGCGCCGCCGCTCGATGTAGTTCTCGATCGGCTGGATGCGGTCCTCGAACTGGCCGGGACCGTAGTAGAGGCCGAAGCCACCGCGCACCACCGTCTTGTCGTTCAGCTGGTAGGCGGCCGACAGGCGCGGCGCGAAGTTGTTCCGGTCCGGGTCGTAGAAGTTGTCGGGGTTCGACGAGAACGCGTTGTCCTCGACGAAGAAGGGCTTGGCCAGCCCGTTCGCCTCCCTGACAACCGAGTAGTAGTCGTAGCGGAGCCCGAGTTCGAGCGTCAGCCTGTCGGTCGTCCGCCAGGAGTCCTGCACGAAGCCGATGGCGTAGAACTGGCGGGGCGAGAAGACAGGGGAGTCGAGCGCCACCTGCACGGCCGCCGGCCGGTTGTCGATGAAGTCGTTCACGCTGTTGTAGGTGACCTCGGTGCTGCCCAGGAACTGGAAGTTGCCGCGAATCTGGCGGTACTCACCGCCGAACTTCACCGTGTGGCGGCCGCGCGTCCAGGTGAGGGCATCGCTGAAGGCGAGCGAGGTGGGCGTGAACTCCGAGCCCGTGGTCGACGACGCGCTCGAGGCGCGGATCAGGAGTCCGCTGCGGGCGATGCCGCTGGTGCCGCGTGCGTCGATGCTGGACGAGGTGACCGTACCCGAGAGGGAGACGCCGACCGGGTCGTAGCCCGCGGTGGCCCCGAAGGCGATGGCGCTCGTGTGCGGGGAGTTGAAGCCGAACTTCACCTCGTTCACCAGCGACGTGCCGAACACCGACTGGTGGTTGAAGACCAGGTTCTGCGGCCGCTGCTTCGCGCGCACGCGGCGTGCCGTCACCGTGCGGTCCGGCGTGTCGACGTTGCCGTCGCTGAACAGGTAGCGTGCATAGAACGACTGGGAGTTCGAGAAGCGGTGGTCGATGCGGAGTGACGCGGTGTGCTCGCGCTGCCTGGCTTCGGTCACGTTGGTGGCCAGCGCCAGCAGCGGGTTCGCGGTCGCCACGGTGCCTTCCGGGAAGCCGGCGAGCAGCGCAGCCACGGCCTGCGTACGGGCCGGGCTCTGGCCGCCGCCCGTGCCGATCGGCTCACCGGCAAGAATCCGGCGACGGGCCTCGGCGCTCGGCACCGCCTCGGTGAACGACAGGCCGGTGGTCTGGCGCAGGCCCTCGTAGCTCCCGAAGAAGAACGTCCGGTTCGGCTTGAGTGCGCCGCCGAGCGAACCGCCGAACTGGTTCATCGAGAGTGGCTGCTTCTTGTTGTCGTACTTGCTGGCCGCGTCGAGGGCGTCGTTCCGGCCGTACTCGAACAGCGAGCCGCGGAATGTGTTGCTGCCGCTCTTGCTGACCACCGTGATGTTGCCGCCCGAGCCAAGGCCGCTCTCGGCCGGGGCCAGGCCCGAGTTCACGCGGAACTCCGCCACGGACTCCATCGAGGTCTGCAGGCGGAACTGCGAACCGGTGGCGTTCAGGTAACCGGGGCTCGCGTCCCACACGTAGGTGCCGTCGACACCGTCGTAGTTCAGGTAGTTCTGCTGGTTCGACTTGCCGTTGAACCGCACCGACGCCCAGCCGCCGTTGCCGTCGCTCGTCGCGCCGGGCGCCAGCGTCATCAGGTTGGCGAAGTTGCGGCCGTTCACCGGCAGGTTCTGCACCTCCTCCGGGGAGACGTTGACGCCCACCCTGGCCGAGGCCACGTCGAGCACTGGCGCAACCGCCGAGACGCTCACCGACTCGCTGATGCCTGCCACGCCCAGGCTCACGGCAATCCGCTCCGACTGGCCGACGCCGAGCACCACCGAGCGCGTTTCCTCACGGAAGCCGCTCAGTTCGATCCGCACGCGGTACCGTCCGGGACCCAGGTTGGTGACGGTGAAGGCCCCCTCCTCGTCGGTGACCACCGACCGCACGCTGCCGGTATCGAGGGATTCCACGTTCACCGTGGCCCCGGGCAGCGCCGCGTCGCTCTGGTCCACGACCCGGCCGAGCACGCGCGACTCCGTCTGCTGCGCGAACGCCGTTGCAGGGATGGTCGCGGCCAGGATGACCGCCGCGATCCAGCGAAACACTCTCATGTGATGCCTCCCACTACGCTCGACCCCGCACATCGGGGTCTGGAGCCGGCGCTCATGGCCGGACTCCGTGGCTGGTCCGGCCAGACGGCCGGGGCCACGAAGCCACTGTAGGAAGCGGGAGTAAGGGCGGAGTGACGCGCGTGTTTCGGCTGTGTTAAACGACCGTGCCGGGCTTGATGACGCCGTCCTTGGGAACGATGATGACGCCGTCGCGGATGTAGAACCCGTCGCCGTCGAGGTGGTCCAGCCCCTTCTCGTTGACGAGGCGGCTGCCATCGCCCACGCGGGCGTTCTTGTCGACGATCACCTTGTCCAGCACCACGTTCCGGCCGATGCCGAGCCTCGGCGCGTCGCCGCGCGACGGGGCCACGCTGTCCGATTCGTAGTAGTCAGCGCCGAGCAGGACCGAACGCGTGATTGTCGTCCCCTCGAGCACGTGGGTGCGGATGCCGATCACCGACTCCTCGACATTGCACTGTCCCAGGTAGCACCCCTCCGCGACCACCGCGTCGTGCACGCGGGCGTCCACCAGGCGCGACCCCGGCAGGAACCGGGGATGCGTGAAGATGGGACGCGCCGGGTCGTAGAACTTGAAGGGGGACCCGGGCTTGGTGAGCATGATGTTCGCGTCGTAGAACGACTTCACCGTGCCGACGTCCGCCCAGTACCCGCGGAACAGGTAGGAGTTCACCCGGTACCGGTTGAGCGCGGACGGGATGACCTCGCGGCCGAAGTCGGCGGCGTCGCCTTCCGCCAGCAGGTCCATCAGCACTTCGCGCGAGAAGACGTACACGCCCATCGACGCCACGAACGGCTTGTCGGGGGCGTGGCCCGCCACCATCGACCCGGGCGGGATGCTCTGCCCGATCTCGGCGAGGCGTGCCTCGTTCGGCTTCTCCTCGAAGGCGACGATGTGTCCCTCGCGGTCGAAGCGGAAGATGCCCATCTGGGTGGCATCCTCGGGCGTGCACGGCTGTGCGGCGATGGTGATGTCGGCGCGGCGATCGATGTGTGCCTCCACCATCTCGCCGTAGTCCATGCGGTACAGGTGGTCGCCGGCCAGAATCAGGTAGTAGTCGGCGTCGTAGCGCAGGAAGTGGCGCGAGGCCTTGCGCACGGCGTCGGCCGTGCCCTGGAACCACTTGGTGTTCTCGGGCGTGATCTCCGCCGCGAGAATCTCGACGAACCCCGGGCTGAAGAGGTCCATCCGGTAGGTCTGGCTGATGTGCCTGTTCAGCGACGCCGAGTTGAACTGCGTCAGGACGAAGATCCGGCGGATGTCCGCGTGCAGGCAGTTGCTGACGGGAATGTCGATCAGGCGGTACTTGCCCGCGATGGGCACCGCCGGCTTGGAGCGTAGTTGCGTGAGCGGAAACAGTCGCGACCCCTGACCGCCGCCCAGGATGATTGCCAGAACCTCGTTGTTCACCGTTTCTCCGTGCTGCAAATGGTACACCCGCCACGGTCGCTCCGGGCGCATGGATGTAACGGCCATGTAAATGGATCTGCTACAATCCAGCGGTTTGCGTCCGCGATTCGAAAGCGACAGGAAGGGGAAGAACCGTTGGCATTCCGCCTGATACCGCGCGAGGAGAAGTTCTACGCTGACTTCCAGGCGCTGGCCGACGAGCTCCAGCGCGGAGCCGCGCAACTCGAGGCGATGCTCTCCACCGACGAGCCGATCTGGGCGAAGGCGGAAGAGATCAAGGAAATCGAGCACAAGTGCGACTTCCTCACGCACGACATCATCTCCCGCCTGAATCGCACGTTCGTCACGCCGATCGACCGCGAAGACATCCACGAACTGGCCAAGTCGCTGGACGACGTGATGGACGCCATCGATGCGGCCGCCACGCTCGTGAAGCTCTATAAGCTCAATCACATCCGGTTCGGCGCCCGGGAGCTCGCCCGCACGATCACCGAGAGCACCAAGCAGATCCGGCTGGCGCTCGAGGCGCTCGAGCGCAAGAAGGGGGTCACCACGCACGCGGTCGAGATCAACCGCCTCGAGAACGAGGCCGATCGCATCCACCAGGATGCGGTGATGCGGCTCTTCGAGGACGAGAAGGATCCGATTGCCGTGATCAAGTGGAAGGAAACCCTGGACTTCCTCGAGCACGCCACCGATCGGTGCGAGGACGTCGCCAACGTCCTCGAAGGCGTCGTCGTCAAGCACGGTTAGCGCCAGATGTTCTGGATCGTCGTCGCGCTCATTACCATCGCGCTCGTCTTCGACTACATCAACGGATTCCACGACGCGGCGAATTCAATCGCGACCGTCGTGTCGACGCGCGTCCTCTCGCCAGGCAAGGCCGTCATCTGGGCCGCGTTCTTCAACTTCGTGGCCGCCTTCGTGTTCGGCACCGCCGTGGCCAAGACGGTGGGCTCGGGGATGATCGACATCAAGATCGTCACCTTTGCCGTCGTGTTCGGCGGGCTCACCGGCGCGATCGTCTGGGACCTGATCACCTGGTACTTCGGCCTGCCCACCAGCTCGTCGCACGCGCTCATCGGCGGCTACGCCGGCGCAGCCGTGGCCAAGGCCGGCTTCGCGGCAATCATCCCGAGCGGATGGACGCTGACGCTGATCTTCATCCTCCTGTCGCCGATGATCGGCCTCTTCGCGGGGCTCGCCCTGATGACGGCAATCCTCTGGATCTTCCGGTGGACGCCGCCCTCGCGCGTGGATCGCTGGTTCCGCAGGCTGCAGCTGGTGTCGGCCGCGTTCTTCTCGCTGAACCACGGTGCCAACGACGCGCAGAAGACCATGGGCATCATTGCCGGCATCCTGTTCGCCGCCGGCTACATCCCCACCTTCGACATCCCCTTCTGGGTGGTGCTGGCCGCGCACACGGCAATCGGCCTCGGCACGCTGGCCGGCGGCTGGCGCATCATCCACACGATGGGGTCGAAGATCACCAAGCTGCAGCCGGTGGGCGGGTTCGCCGCCGAGACCGGCGCGGCCACGGCGCTCATGATCGCCACGCTCACTGGCGTGCCGGTGAGCACGACCCACGCCATCACCGGCGCCATCGTCGGTGTCGGCGCCACGCGCCGCCTCTCCGCGGTCCGCTGGGGTGTGGCCGGACAGATCGTCTGGGCCTGGGTGCTCACCATTCCCGCGGCGTTCGCCATCGGCGCCGGCACGTTCTTCCTGCTCCACCTCGCCGGCGCCAACTGAGGGCAGGTCGCGTCAGGCCGGCTCGCCCCGGCCCTTCACCTGCCGCGGCAGCTCCACGGTGAAGCAGGCGCCCCCCTGCGGGCGGTTGGTGACCGACACGTGGCCGCCGTGCAGCTCCACCAGGTGCCTGACAATCGCGAGGCCGAGCCCGGTGCCGCCGGGATCCCGGGCCCGTGACTTGTCCACCCGATAGAAGCGCTCGAAGACACGGGAGCGGTCGTCCTCGGGAATCCCGGGTCCGCGGTCCATCACGTCGATGGCGATGCCGGCAGGGGTGGTGCGGGTGGCCAGCTCGATGACCGAGTTCTCCGGCGCGTAGGCGCTCGCATTGGCCACCAGGTTCCTGAGGGCGTCGTGCAGCTTGGCCGGATCGGCCTGGGTGTGCGCCGCGCCGTCGCCGATGGCGACCTGCGCGTCCTGCCCCCGTCCGTCGAATGCCGGTTCGAGGTCGGCGACCACGGCCTGCAGCAGCGCACGCAGGTCGCAGCCCGTGATGTCCAGCGTTTCCTGGCCCGCGTCGAGGCGGGCCAGCCGCAGCAGGTCCTGCACCAGCCGCTCCATGCGGCGTGCATGCCGCATGATCACCTCGAGGAAGCGATGCCGATCGTCCTCGTTCACGTCGTCGTCCGAGAGCGCCTCGACGTAGCCGCGAATGGCCGTGAGGGGCGTGCGCAGTTCGTGCGAGACGTTCGCCACGAAGTCGCGCCGGATTCGGTCGGCCCGCTTGAGTTCCGTGACATCGTGGAGCACGAGGACCGCGCCGTGCGCCCAGCCCGAGGCGACCGGCGCCGCGCGCGCGATGATGGTCCTGGCCGTATCGCGCGGGGGCGTGAATTCCACCGACTCCGAGGTCCGGCCGTTCAGGGCCGCCGTCAGCATGTCGGCAATGGCCGGGTGGCGGATCGTCTCGACGTAATGGCGGCCGACCGGTGCGTCGCCGATCCGCAGCATCTCCTGGGCGGCGGTGTTCACGAGCTGGAGACGCCCAGCCTGGTCGACCACGATGACCCCCTCGATCATGCCGGCGAGCAGCGCTGCCATCCGCCCGCGATCGCGTTCCAGGTCTTCGAGCCGATGTCCGAGTTCGTGGACCGAATCGTCCAGCGCGCGTGCGACCACGCCGAGTTCGTCGTCGCCATAGTCGAGGCGGGGGGGCGTGAGATCGCCCTGGCGATAGCGCTGGGCGACCCAGGCAATCGCGCGGACACGCTGACCGATCCGTCCCGCGAGGATGCCCGCGCTGACGATGCCGCCGAGCAGCGCGAGGCCGAGGGCGGTCAGTGACGCGGTCAGGATGCTGCCCAGCTGTTCGCGGATGGTGGTGAGCGGGAGCGCGAGCCGGAGGACGGCCACCTGCGGGTGGCGCACGGGGATCGCGACGTAGAGCATGTCCTGGCCCACCGTGGTGCTGGCGCGCCTCGCCGTGCCAAGCCCGGCGGCGCGGGCCGCCACCACCTCGGGTCGCGCGGCGTGGTTCTCGATGGCCGCGATCCGAGCGAGCGGTTCCGCCGAGTCGCCGAGGACACGGCCGTCGGCGGCGATGAAGGTGACGCGCGCGGTCAGCAGCGCGCCGATGCGATCCGCTTCCGCGTCGAGGGGAACGATGACGTCGGCACCCGGCGGCGTGGCAGGCGCCCGCGCCAGCAGTTCCTCCGCGACGCGCACCTCCGCGCGCAGCATCTGTTCCACCCGCTCGTTGTTCTGGCGCTGCAGCGTGAGGGTGAAGAGCGCCGCCGCCACGAGCAGGGTCATCACGGCGGCCGACACGCCGGCCAGGAACAGCTTGATCTGGAAGGAGGCGCGCGGTGGCACGGTTACGGGAGCTCCGGCGGCGTGTCGAGCAGCCGATAGCCGAACTGCTTGACCGTGACGAGCGCCTGTTCGAGGAGTGGCAGCTTCTCGCGGAGCCGGCGGATGTGGACATCCACCGTGCGGGTGCCTCCCGTGTACTTGTAACCCCACACGTCGGTGAGGAGGAGATCGCGGGACAGGACGCGGCCGCGGTTCCGCAGGAGGTACTGCAGGAGCAGGAACTCCTTGGCGGTCAGCAGGACCGGTTCGCCTCCGCTGGTCACGGTGTGTTGTCCCGGATCGAGCTGGATGGGGCCGTACGCGATCGTGGCATCGAGCACCGGGGTGCGCGCCGCGCGGCGGAGCAGGGCGCGGACACGGGCCACCAGTTCGCCGGGGCTGAAGGGCTTGGCGAGGTAGTCGTCGGCGCCAAGGTCGAGACCGGCGATGCGCTCTGCTTCCTCCGCGCGTGCGGTGACCATGATGATCGGGATCGAGGCGGTCCGTTCGTCACCCCGCACCGTCCGGCAGATGTCGAGGCCGCTGACCTGCGGCAGCATCACGTCCAGCACCAGGAGGTCCGGCGGGTGCTCGGCGATCAGGTTCAGCGCGTCGCGACCCGCGGCACGCACCTCGACCTCGAACCCCCCCTTCTGGAGGTAGCGTCGCATCAGGTCGGCGATATCGGGGTCGTCTTCAACAACGAGGACGCGGCTCATGGGCTGGGATGATGGTAACTGGTGACAGGGCGGGACTGCACACTTCCGGGATCGGAAGTGTCCGGAATCCTGAACAGCCCGGCGGTGCGATTGTGCAGTTCACGCCAGATTCCGCTGGCACCGGGCTTGTTCTTACGCCGGCATCGCGCCGCTGGCGCGCAGGAGGCGGAGATGACCAAGTACCTGGCGGGTGTGTTGACGACGATTGCAGTGGGTGTGCTGCTCGTAGCCTATGGACTGCTGCGTGGCAGCCAGCCAATGTCGGCCTCGATGCGGCCGGTGGCGAGCGACCAGCCGGGGTTCGCGCAGACGGTGTCGCTGCAGCAGCCGGCACCTGGCATGATGCCCTACGGCATGGCGGTCCAGCCGCAGGTCGCCACGGCGTATGTCCCCCAGCCCGCGCAGGTGGTCTCCTACGTGCCGGCGCCCCTGCCGCCAGCCTATAGCCAGCCTGTGGTGGTGACGAACCAGCCTCGCCCGATCCAGACCGTGGCGTACGAGCCGGCACGACGCGTCCGCACGTCGAGCACCCGCGTGGTCGAGCGTGAGCCGCGCCGCGACTGGAAGCGGACCGCGATGGTGATCGGCGGGTCGTCCGCGGCCGGCGCCGGTATCGGCGGCATCGTCGGTGGCAAGAAGGGGGCGCTCATCGGAGCCGCCATCGGCGGCGGGGCGAGCACCCTCTACGAGACGATGAAGCGGGACTAGAATGCCGGGATGCGGCGCCTGATCCTCATTGCGGCGGTCCTGACCCTTCCGTCTGGCGCGGCCCCTGGCCGCGCCCAGACCCTGCTGTCCAAGCCCACACCCCAGCAGGCCACCGTGGTGCCATCGTCCAGTGTGCCGGTGGTGGCGCCCGGTGGCTCGGTCACGCTGTGGGCGGACGTCACGCCGCACCGCGCGATGCATGTCTATGCCGAGGGGGCGACCGGGTACACGGCCGTGTCGCTCGTGCTGACGCCGAATGCGGCCGTGTCGGCAGGAAAGGTGTCGTATCCCAAGGCTGGTGTGGTGCAGGTGCCTGGCACGGTCGACCGGGTGCCGGCCTACAGCGGGCCGTTCCGGATCAGTGTGCCGCTCACGGTGAAGTCGACGGCGAAGCCCGGCGACGTACTCACGCTGGGGGCGGCGCTCAACTACCAGGCCTGCGACGACAGGCTCTGTTACCCGGCGGCCGTGGCGCCGGTCCTGTGGACGCTGACGGTTCGCTAGCGGTTGCTCAGATCAACCGTGCGATCAGCGGATAGCCCCAGAAGAACCCCAGCACCACCGACATGAGCCCCACGCTGAAGGAGATGGCGCGGGCCACGGCATGGTGCGCGCCGAGCCGCGCGAGCGGCCAGCCGAGGAGGCCCGAGAGGGCTGCCATGCCGACGGTGGAACCGAGGCCGAAGAGTGCCATGTAACTGAGGCGCGCGGCGGTGGACGGCAGGGTGGTGAGCACGAGTGCCGTGAGTGCGCCGCTGCCCGCGAGGCCGTGGATGGCGCCGATGAGCAGCGGGCGTCTCGCCAGCGTCCACGTGCCGATGTGCACGTGGGCGGGTAGTCCCGAGTGGGTATGCACCGCGAACGCATGCTGGTGCAGGTGCGAGGGCTGGCCCAGTGTCCAGGCCTGCCGCAGGGCGCGCGTGCCCAGCACGATCAGCATGACTGCCACACCCAGCTCGAAGAGCGTCGCGAGCCGCTCGGGCAGTTCCGACCGCAGGAGCACCAGCACCGCGCCGACGACGATGAGGCCGAACGTGTGGCCCACGCCCCAGCAGACACCCAGGAATGCGGCCTTCGCGCTGCTGCGCTCACGGCTGACGAGCGTAGACACCGCCGCCAGGTGATCCGGCTCGAGCGCATGTCGCATCCCGAGCAGCGAGCCGAAGCCGGAGCTGGTGAGAAGCTCGAGAACTGGCATAATGCGGAGCAGTTCTCATCTTACGTGAATATCCTGCTCATAGCGATTGGCGGCGCGGTTGGTTCGGTGTGCCGGTACCTGGTGACCGGGGTCGTCCTGCGGGCGTTCGGCACGCTCTTTCCGGCGGGCACGTTCGTGGTGAACGTGGTCGGCTGCCTGGCGTTCGGCCTGGTGACCGGGCTTGCACAGGACCGCATCACCCTCACGCCCGAGATGCGCGCGTTGCTGCTGGCCGGCGTACTCGGCGGCTTCACCACCTTCTCGTCCTACATGAACGAAAGCGTGGTTCTCGTGCGTGAGGGGCAGTTCCTGTGGGCCGGACTCAACCTTGGCGGTCAGGTGGTCGCCGGGTTCGTCGCCTTCTGGATCGCGTTCTCGGTCGCCTCCTGGCGCTGAACCACCGCGACCCACCTGCCGTGCCGTCCGCCTTCAGGCGGACCGACCGTTCACCATCAGCACGAACGCATAGTGCAGGGCGGTCTCGCGCAGGCGCTCGAATCGGCCCGACTTTCCCGCATGGCCGGCTTCCATGTAGGTGCGCAGCAGGAGCAGGTTGTCATCCGTCTTCCGCGCGCGCAGGCGCGCCACCCACTTGGCCGGTTCCCAGTAGGTGACCCGCGGATCGGTGAGGCCAGCGGTGACCAGGATGTGCGGGTAGGCCTTCGGCTCCACGTTGTCGTAGGGCGAGTACGAGCGCATGTACTCGAACACCTCGCGGCTCTCGATCGGATTGCCCCACTCCGGCCACTCGATGGGGGTGAGCGGAAGTTCCGCATCGCAGATGGTGTTGAGCACGTCCACGAATGGCACGTGCGCCACCACCGCCTTGAAGAGGTCGGGCCGCATGTTCACCGTGGCACCCACGAGCATGCCGCCCGCGCTGCCGCCTTCGATGGTGATCTGGCCGGGACGCGTCACCGCCTGCGGACCGCCGGACAGGTGCTCGGCCGCCGCGATGAAGTCGAGGAACGTGTTCTTCTTCTCCAGCTCCCGTCCGTGGCGATACCAGCCATACCCCTTGTCCTTGCCGCCGCGGATGTGCGCAAGCGCCCAGATGACGCCGCGGTCGACCAGGCTCAGCCTCGTCACCGAGAACGCTGGCGGAATGGTGAGCCCGTACGAGCCGTACCCGTACAGGAGGAGCGGTGCAGTACCGTCTGTCGGCGTCGAGGCATGCCACAGCAGTGACACGGGCACCTGCTCGCCGTCGTGGCTCGTGGCAAACACGCGAGCCGATCGGTACGTCGACGGATCGTGGCCGCTGGGCACCACCTGCTCCTTGCGCAGGACGCGGCTCCGGCTCCGCATGTCGTAGTCGTAGGTCTGCTCCGGGGTGGTGAGCGACGAGTACGAGAACCGCACCGTGGTCGTGTCGAACTCGTAGCTGCCGTGCAGCCCCAGCGAGTAGACCGCTTCATCGAACGTGATGGCGTGCTCGCTGCCATCAGCGTGACGGATGACGATGCGCTGGAGCCCCGCATCGCGCTCGAGACGGACCGTCTCGCCGGCGAAGCAGACGATCCGCTCGATCAGCCGACCCGGCACGTGCGGAATCCAGTCGACCCAGTGCTCGCGCCCGGGTGCAGCCGCCGGCGCCCGCACCACCTTGAAGTCCTCGGCTCCATCGGCGTTCGTGAGGATCACCAGGTCGCCGCCCTGCGAGTGGACCATGTACTCCACGCCGGGCTGGCGTCGGGCGACCGGGCGCGGCGCGCCGGTGGGATCGCTGGCGTCGATCAGCCAGACCTCGCTCGTCACGTGGTCGCCAGACGCGATCACGATGAAGCGGCGATCGAGCGTGCGGCCGAGCGAGACGAAGAAGCCCGAGTCCTCCTCCTCGTACACCAGCACGTCGTCTGCCTGCGACGTGCCGAGGCAGTGCCGGAAGATGCGGCATGGGCGATGGTTCCGGTCGAGCACGGCGTAGAACAGGTGCTGGCTGTCGTTCGCCCACACGAACCGTCCCGCGGTGTCGGCCAGTGTGTCGGCATAGCGGACCGTGCCGTCGAACTCGCGGAAGCTGAGCGAGAAGACCTCGGAGCCGAGCGCGTCCACGGCGTAGGCGAAGCGCTTGTGATCCGGCGCGTGCGACACGCCGCCGATGCGGAAGTAGGAATGGCCGGCGGACTCGGCGTCGCCGTCGAAGAAGACCTGATCGACCTCCGGTCCGCCGCCGCGCGGCCTGCGTGCGAAGCGCGGATACTGGCCGCCGGTCCTGAACGCATCGAAGTACTCCCACGGTCCGTCCGGATCCGGCACCGACGCATCGTCTTCGGCGATGCGCCCCTTCATCTCGGCGAAGAGCTGCTCCTGGAGCGCCTCGGTGCCCTGCATCACGGCGGCGGTGTAGGCGTTCTCCGCATCGAGGTAGGCGCGGATGTCGGCCGGGAGCAGGTCCGGATCCCGGATGACGTCCTGCCAGTTGTCCGCTTTCAGCCAGGCGAATTCGTCCGTGCGCGTGACGCCGTGGGCGGTGAGCGTGATGGGTTTCCGGGTGGCCGAGGGCGGAAGCGGACGGTCGGGCGAGGGCATGCCCTATTGTCCACCGGGTTCGATGCGGTGGCGCCCGAGTACCTACTCCGGCCTGGCGGCGAGCGCCTCCTTCAGGGCTCGCCGATGGACCTTGCCGGTCGGACCCTTCGGGAGTGCCGGCAGGAAGTGCACCTGCTCCGGCACCTTGTAGTCGGCCAGCGTCCTGCGCGCGTGCTCGCGGATGTCGGCTTCGGTCGCCGTGGCGCCCTCCCGCAAGGCGACGACGGCAACCACGACCTCGCCCCAGACGTCGTGGGGCAGCCCGATGACGCCTGCCTCGAGGATGTCGGGATGCGTATACAGCGCTTCCTCGACCTCCTGGGGCGAGATGTTCGAGCCGCCGCGAATGATGATCTCCTTGAGGCGACCCCGGAACCAGTAGTAGCCGTCGGCATCGCGGCTCACGAGGTCGCCGGTCCGGAACCAGCCATCCTCGAACGCCTCGCGTGTCGCGTCCGGGTTGTTCCAGTAGCCGGAACAGACGGCGGCACTCCTCACGAGGAGCTCGCCGGGCTCGCCGTCCGGCACGGGGTTCCTCGACACGACGTCGACGAGCCGAAGCTCGACACCCGCATGGGGCAGTCCCAGGGAGCCCAGCCTGGGCCGCGCCGCCGGGTTGCAGATGGTCGGTCCCGTTTCGGTCTGCGCGAGCCCTTCGAGCATCACGCCGCCGAGCAACGCGCGCGATCGCTCCTGGAGCGGCACGGGCACGCTGTCGCCCCCGGCAAACACCACGCGCAGCGAGCTGACGTCACGCGGCGTTCGCGCCTGTTCCTCGAGCACGAACTGCATCATCGCCGGCAGGGCCAGGGTGTTCGTGCAGCGGTCGCGTTGGACGGTATCGAGGACGGTTGCAGGATCGAAGGCGGGCAGCAGGACGCAGGGCTCCCCGCGCTGGAGCGCGCTAAGGAGCACGAACAGCCCGCTCGAATGCATCAGCGGTGTCATGAGGAGGCCGCGTGCCTTCAGGTCGGCGTCAAAGCCGGCGAGGATCGCCCCGCACAATTCGGCGGTTGCGATCAGGCTGCGCTGGCTCAGCACGGCGCCCTTTGGCCGTCCCGTGCTGCCTGAGGTGTACAGGATCAGTCCCGGCGTGTCGGGATTG
>WBZO01001063.1_pt1 | contig 47603 bp, 39 predicted proteins | sample 5204261 | NCBI WGS metagenome assembly WBZO01 (sample SAMN12412400, study PRJNA552823) | activated sludge metagenome | isolation source: activated sludge from anammox sidestream of wastewater treatment plant... | place: USA: North Carolina | collected 2017-09
ATTCAATCTGATAAACCGTATGACTTCCATATCTATAATCCATGCCACACCTCCTGTGTGGCATATTCTCGCAGCTAAAGCTGACCGGCTGAAGCCGGTGGTTTTAACCTTATGATGGACAATAAAATTCCAGATTAAGAGATAGATAAATGTATCTGTCATATTAAATATCTGGATATATCAGTTTCTAACGGACTATCTTTGTACTTTGCTGAGGTTTTATGTATTCGGTGTACTAGATAATTATTAATAGATTTAAAAAGGAAAAATATGAAAGCAAATGCAATAGGTATAAATCACGTGGCATTAGAAGTTGGGGATATAGAGGAAGCCATAAAATTCTATAGCGATTTCTTGAATTTCGAAGTTCAGGAAAAAAATGAGATGCAAGCATCTATTTATTTTGGAGATCAATTTATCAATTTCATAAAAAATGATAATAGACAAGCCGATCAAAAGCGTCATGTTGGCATAGCAGTGGACAATAAGGAATTGGTGAGACAAACACTTGAGCATATGCGAGTTAAATTTCTAAGTGGCTCTTTTCTAGATTTTCTTGATCCTTGGGGAAATCGTATTGAAATAACGACGTATAGCAAGATTCAATACACTAAAGCTGATCATGTATTACGGGGAATGGGTCTGGGTCATCTTAAAAAAACTGAAGAGGCACTTGCAGAATTGAATGCAAAAGGTCTAGGACCTACTCAACGCGATAATAGTTAACTTAGAAATAAACCAATGCTGATAATGACTTCAGAAGGGCTTTATTGTCCACTTAGCGATTTTTACATATAGTCGTGAAAACACATAACTATGGTGAAAACTTTTACGTCAATGGCGTTCAGATTTCCTTTCATTCAACTGGGTATATTCTGGGATCCGCACAAATTCATATTAATCACTGTGGTGAAATTTAGATTGGAGGATGTATGCATAAAAAATCAATAATTATAACAATTAGTTTTATGTTATCGATTTTTGACGTTTAATGCAGTTGTCTCCTGAAAATGACACTAGTACTTTCCCATGGATAGATCGTGTTCCATTATTGCAGTGACCCGATTGAGATCGCTGCCCTATAATATACGGCTGCTTGAATCTGCAATCGTGGATGTAGCGATGGATAAATATATGCATATAATCAATTGCATCGTTCTTCAGCAAATTCATGCTATCTCAGAATGGGAGAACAGCTTTAAGCCAGAATGCAGTTCCATCAGCGCGATTCCTGACTGCCGTATCTATTTGGTATTTACCGGTAATGAACCATCCCCGTCCACTATCGTAACGTATTGACGGACCTATCGCATAAGCACGCCCCTTATTATTTGTAACCGATTCGCCATTTTGGGAATCATTAGTGACCTGCCAGTAAGCATAACCACCGATACCTAATACCCAGCCTCTTCCCACCCCCCAGCCTAGGGTATAGTCAATAATAAGCTCTTGTCCGGACAGGTAATTTGTATCTTTATTTTGGAGATTATATGTCCACATCGCCTTGATACCCATATTCAAGCCGGTTGGATCAATACGAGTAATGCCAAGAACAGGTTGAATTGCCCAGTGATTTCGGCCAATATTTGCAATGTTATCCTTATGATAATTTCCAGTTGGAGCAAACAATTCAAGCGCAGCCACGCTATGTAATTTATCACTGAGCTGCCAGCCTAATACTCCTCCTATCGTCATATCCCCGATACCTGTTTTATTTTGAAAAACTTCCGGAGCAACCTTAACATTGAGGTTCACAATAGGCATGATCGTGTGAAAACCTAATGAAGCCCCCATAATATTTATTGGTGTGATCCATACAACTCGAGGGACAATAGCGCTGGCAGTCACCCTGAAAGACGGGTGTGATACAACCTCTCCCTCATTATCACGAATTTTATCAGCACTGTAATGCCGTCCCCACAGCATCCCGTAAACCCCGGGTTTAGGTAACGCACAACAGATATATTCCTCAGCCCCAAGCGGATAAATACTGCCTCCGCCTTCAGTAGCAAATGCTGTACCAGCCTTACTTACTATTACCAGCACAAAAAGTGTGTGCCTATAGATCGTCATTGAGATAGATCATGGCGACATTTCTGCCACTTCCATATATGTACTGCTCCACAATTTGTTACTAGGCGGTTAAGAATACAGAAAGAATAACAACCATTAATACCAGATGCCATCATCACCTTCTTTCAGGCATGATCCATTTGCATCCAGTCCGTATGCACACTCTATTTTTTCACCAGCAAGTTTTTTTTCATAATTCTCTCTTTCCCTTTCATTAATCGTCACCGAAGGACGACCACATGCAGCTATCAGCATAACTAACAAAGCTAACAAAGTAATAGTAGCTACATTGATAATACGCTTCATAAAAATAACCCCCTATAAAATTTACAATAACTTTACTTTTTACCAACCCGAGATCAATTTGCACTATTTGATGGATAAGGCTCCATGTAATAAGCATCGAATCTTCTGCAAGTTAGGAACGATTCAGCGAAGTATGTGCATTATTTAGTTCCACTTGGTATCGGTGTAATAGAATCAGCTCCAACAAGATCAACATAAATCCGAATGGCTCAATGTTCACCCTTTCTTTTTGAAGTTTCTCACGCAATTATTCATGATGATTGCACTTAATTTTTCAATGTAGAATTATCTATTGCTTCTTATATAGAATAAATACCGTTTTTTGGATATGATTGATCCATTAATGGAGCAATTAATATGGAATTTTTGAATGACATGGCCTTATTCGTGGAAGTTGTCAGGGCTAGGAGTTTTCGCGGGGCCGCCGATATTATTGGGATCCCGAACTCAACCCTATCGCGACGGATCAGTGCGCTGGAGAAGATGATCGGATTGCGTCTTTTGCATCGCACAACACGCAAGATCACATTAACCGAGGCTGGTCAGATTTATTTCGAGCGCTGTAAGCGCATCGTCGAGGAAGCCAAGCTCGCGCACGAGCAACTCGGCGAAATGCTCAAGCAGCCCAGTGGCGTGCTACGCGCTTCGTTGCCTGTAGATTTTGCCGTGATCTACATGACACCCTTAATCGCCGAATTTGCAAGACTATATCCGGGCATCGTCTTCGATTTCGATCTTACGTCACGGCGGATCGATCTGGTGAGTGAGCCTTTCGATGTAGCAATCCGCATTGGAGAACCGGAGAACTCGCAATTGATCGCGCGCCCATTGGGCGTGCTCCCTGTGTACCTATACGCTTCGCCTCGTTATCTTGAGCGTGCGGGAGAACCTGCCGAGCCAGCCGATTTGGCGCGCCATGAGTGTTTAGGTCTCATGAAGACTGGCACTTGGATATTGCACGATGGAGAGAACACCGCCAAAATTTCTATTGGCAGTCGATTCACACTCAACAGTGTCGGCATGATTTGCCGCTTGGCGACACTCGATATGGGCATCATCATGATGATGGAGAAAATTGTCGCTGATGATCTTGCGCGTGGGCGATTGCGTCGCGTACTTCCCCAATGGTACGGCACTCCAGTCTCCATCTACGCTGTTACGGAAACCCGATTACTGCCCGCAAAAACACAGCACTTTATTAAGTTCCTGCAGGAACATTTAAGTAAAGTTTAACAGGAAGCCAAAATGAAAGCTCCGTTGACTGGGATTGCAATGTAAAACATTAGCTTGTGCCCTGGTCAGCACCAGCTGGGCAAAATAGTGTGATTATGTAAGAGAGTATTTAATATTAGAAGAGATTTTCTACTGAAGCTCGCCACTACTATAATGCCATTGTCGCATATCAGTATAGTTACTACTTTCTTACTTTCGCGTACAGCTATTAAGAAAACTCTAAGAATAAAACGTGACAATTCTGACAATTATTGACGAGTGTTAGCGAGCACTGACGAGTTTAATGTTAATAAAAACAGTTAGATATCATACCTTTTAATCCGTTGGTCGGCAGTTCGAATCTGCCACGACCTACCAAATCGAAGAGGTTGGTGAAAAACACTAACCTCTTTTCTTTTTCAAAACAGGCCGCAATGCATCTGGCGGCATTAAATTAGTGGCCTTGCGTTGTGTAAGCGTGCCTGGTGCAGATTCCGTAAATATCGTCTCCAGCAGCGTGACAATGACGCCCGACACGGCAAATCCATCTCCTTCATCAGCCAGCCAATTCAGGAATGCGGTGAAATTCATGGAAAAAGATCGTTGGTATAAGGGACTCCGAAATAACCTGCGGTTTTCTGTTCGATGAATTCATGACATTCAACAATTACGCATAAAAACATAGCGTGCATGCTTACAGCGCCATGCACACGGCTGTTGATTTATTCGATCGCCCTACGCTGCACCTGCATCGGCCAGACACCTTTTTCAATCACTTGCCGGCTATCAAAAGCGAGGTAGCTTTGGCGCCCGTAATGCGGCAGCGGGCGCAACAGAGCTTCGAGAGCGGCAGCGTCGGCTACGGAAACCACCGCCAGCGTCGCACCATCCGGCCGGGCGACGGTCCATACTTGCGCGCTGCCTTTTGCCGCGATGGCTTGCGGAATGCCGGGTAGCGATTGCGCTTCCAGCCAGCGTTCGATATCCGCCTGCAGGCCGATAATTACAGCCGGAGCGGCGGTAAGCGTTTGGTCATCGGCGAGCAATTCCGGCGTCCGGCGTTGCAGTTTTTCCGCAAGCGCTGCGGCAAGCTGCCGGATATCGTCTTTGTCCGACAAGATCAGCGTTTCCGTTGCCGGATGCACCATCACATCGCGCAGGATCGGTGGCGCTTCCTGCGGTGCTAATTTCCGGAACAGCCGCAGGTCCGGATCGAGCAACACGGCTTGCGGTGTTCCGGAAAGTTTTAAGGTAAATGTCTGTTGCGTTTGCTGCAAATCGAGCCGATGCGAGACCGGTCCTTGACCGGTTTCAACCACGACCGGCACTTGCAATTGATACGCCGGTTCCGATTGCGTCAACATCAGCGTTAATTCATAACCGCTATCCACTGCGCTGCTCGCCGCCGCAGCGATTGCGATATCCGGTGCCCCCGAACGTTCGAGCCATTGCGAAAAAAACGGCTGCAACGATTGCCCGGAAACAATTTCAAACATTTTTTGCAGATCGCTCCACGGCGTGATTTTAAACCGGTGCGTAGCCCACAATCCCTGCAAGCCGCGCTGGAACATGGCTGACCCTAATTGATCGCGCAGCATGAAAAATAACATCGCCGCTTTGTTATAACCGACGATCTTTGATGCATCATGCGTGCGCGAAGTGAATGCGGTGAGCGGCTGATCCTGCCCCGGCTGCAACGCGGCAAAATCGCGCAGCCAACCCAGGCGCATTTCCCGCGCGGCTTCCTCGCTTTGTTCTTCCTGATACGCATGATCGGCCATGAACGTGGTCAGGCCTTCCGACCAGTTACCGCTGCGATAATCCGGATAAATCCCGTTACCCCACCAATTGTGCAGCACTTCATGGCCTAATGAGGTATGACGGATAAACGGCAGTTTCAATACGTCGATACCCAGATAAGTCAGGGTCGGCATACCGAATCCTGTCGGCGTCGGACTCGATACCACGCTGAATTCGGAGTAAGCATACTCGCCGATTTGTGCCTCGTAGCGCGCCAGATATTGTTTCACCGCATCCAGGTAATCAGCCGCCAGTTCGTGGATTTGCGGATGAAAATAAGTCCGCAATTGCACCGGCTTCTGCTTGATGTTGTGATAGGTTTGCATCTCGATTACATACGGCCCGGCCATCAAGTCGATGCCCTCGGCGGGCTGGGAAAATTCAAACACCGCGCGATAGCCTTCTTCGGTATCGGATTCTTCAGCCAAACGCCCGGCGACCAAACCTTTGTAGCCGGGCGGCAGTTCGATTTTTACTTTGTACTTGGCCAATTCACCGGCTATGCGCGGATACCAGTTGGCGCCGTCCGGTAAAAAACTCCCGTCCGCACCGCTAACCGCAAGCGGTTTTCCCAGTGTTTGATGATGATCGAGTGATGTATCGAGCGTATCCAAAACGCCGTGCCAGCGGATCAGAAACTGGATTTGCTGGCGGAAATGAAAAGGAATATTCCAGATATGCGGTTGACCGGCCTGCTCGCGCCCTTGTCCTAGCGGACCGTCGTTGAATTCCGCCTGCGTGACCTCGTACGCCGCGCCCAATATCAATTGCAACTCCCGCGGCCGTTCGACGGTAATCATGCTGACGCCTTCGATCGTGCGTTTAACGGGATCAATGGTCACCGTCATATCATATTCGATCTGATTAAATTTGAACGGTGATGGACGCGCCAATGTATTGCTGCTGATAACACTCGCCAAAATCAGCAACAAACCGGCTCTGAACAATACTAACGGTGTCATAAGGTTAAACCGGGAAAGTTACGATTTGAGCGGTGGAAATTTCGCGATAATTTCCATGTCTTGATTATCGCGCTTAATTTTAATCGGCAGCCAGGTTCCCGGCGCTTGCCGCCGCACGATGTTGATCACGTCTTCAGTCGTTTGCAGCGATAATCCGGCCATCTCCACGATGACGTCGGATTCCATCAGTTTGGCAACTTCGGCAATACTGTTTTTTTCAACCTGCAAAACGACTGCACCGCCGCGCCCCATTTCATAGCGGATTCCAAGCCGCTGGAATTGCGGCCGGATTAATTCCGGAACGTGCGGCAAAACGCCGAATACCGCATCCGCAACACCGGCCACCAGTTGCTTGCAGGATTTATCGCCATCCCAAGGCAATAACGCCGAAACGTTTCTGACCCCTAAGTCTTGCAATTGGTGCGGCACACCGAAACCGTGCAGCACATGACCGGAGCCCATCACACCGACAACCAGCGGTTTGCCCGGCGTGACGGAGCCGTTGACGGCTTGCTGCAACACATGCGCCATGGCCCGGTCCCACAGCAATTGACCATCGATAAATTTGCGGAAATCGGGATCGTGTTGCGATATCTCCCCTCCCTGTTTATCTCGCCGATCATGCTGTTTGTAAATCGGCAACAAATAATCCATATACGCCTGGCTCGGCTCGGCCGGGCGCGTCAAACCTTCGCGGTCTTCGACCGGCACGCCGTAAAAACCTTTTTCCGCCACCTGGCGGCGCAACTTGGTTTCAATATTCAGCGCCAGCATCGGAATCCGGTTCATTCGCGCGAAATGAAACAGCGGCAAATACAAATTCGGATCGGTATTCCACACATGATTCCAATCGGACGCGCGTAAAAACTCCTGTTCCGTCAATTCACCCGCAACCCAGCGGTCAAGTGCCGCTTGCACCCGGCGAGGAAACATCTCAAAACCGATGACCATATCCGGACGTTGCGCATGCAATGCCGCCAATGTTTGCAATTGCCAGCGGTGATGGTCAGCATTGACATGCGTTTCGCCTAGCAATACCACCTCCGCTTTCGCAGCGCGCGCAATCACCTGCTGCTGCGGGATTTTGCCGGATCCCGGCGTCACCCAATCGCCCAACGGCACGCATTGATTCGAAGCCGGTTTTTTCGACGGCGTCACTACGGCATGCGCCGGATTCAATACCAGCCCCAATGCCAGTACCGCGAAACCTAAAAAACGATTACCTTGATGATCAAGAAAATTTGCCATTTGAATTGTTCTTTTAGTGAGTTAAAAGGTTTTTACGGCTATCCGATCCATTTGCGCGCATTGCGGAACAAGCGTATCCACGAACCATCCTCCGCACTGTCATTGCGTGCATCGGGATGCCAGGAATGTTGCGTCACCCGGAAGACTCTTTCCGGATGCGGCATCAATACGTTAAAACGCCCATCCGGCGTTGTTAAACCGGTGATTCCTTGGATTGAGCCATTCGGATTATACGGATAAATTTCCGTGACTTGATCGCGATGATCGATATACCGCAGTGTCACCAGATTAGCCGCTTGCTGCACCTGCTCAGCAGCCGCAAATTCCGCTCTTCCTTCTCCATGCGCCACCGTGACCGGCATGCGGCTTCCCGCCATGCCATCGAAAAACAGCGATGGGCTTTGCTGCACTTCTACCATGACAAAACGCGCTTCAAATTGTTCCGACAAATTGCGTTTAAATCGCGGCCAGGCGCTTGCGCCCGGGATGATCTCCTGCAAATTGCTCATCATTTGGCAGCCATTGCATACGCCTAATGCAAAGGTACCGGAACGCTGGAAGAATGCCTCGAATTCATCGCGCGCACGCGTATTGAACAAAATTGACTTGGCCCAGCCTTCACCCGCGCCGAGCACATCGCCGTACGAAAATCCACCGCAAGCCACAAAACCCTGAAAATCCTTCAACGAGACACGCCCGGCTATGATGTCGCTCATATGCACGTCGATCGCGGTAAAACCGGCGCGATCGAACGCTGCCGCCATTTCGACGTGACCATTGACGCCTTGTTCGCGCAGGATCGCAACCGACGGACGCGAACCGGATTGAATAAATGGCGCTGCGATGTCATCGCATGCTTCGTAACGCAACGCAATCTTCAAACCAGGATCGTCCGTATCCAGAATACGATCGAATTCCTGTTGCGCGCACACCGGATTGTCACGCAAATTTTGCATCTGATAGCTGGTTTCCGACCAGGCGCGCTGCAAATCCACGCGTTTCTCCGCCAAAACCGGTTTGTTGTCGCGCATCAGGCGGATCTCGCCGGATTGATTCAAGTGGCCGATGACAAAACTATGATCGCGCAAGCCGGCTTCGTCCAAGATCCGCATGACTTCCGAGCGTTTCGCGGCGGCAATTTGAATGACCGCACCCAGTTCCTCGCTGAACAATACCGCCAGCAAACGCTCCTTGAAACGCCCGCCCAACTGTCCGGCGCGCGTTTCCGACCCGTCGATGTCGCTGCTGTGCGGATCGAAACATAATTGATCCAGATTGACCGTCAATCCGGTATGGCCGGCAAATGCCATTTCACACAGCGTCACCAATAAACCGCCATCGGAACGATCGTGATACGCCAATAACAAGTCAGCCTGATTAAGGCATTGAATCGCGCCAAAAAAAGCTTTCAGCCGCGCCGCGCCGAATTCGCCGTCGATGGTCGGCGCCAGATTACCGGTCTGCTTGTAGACTTGCGCCAGCGCGGAACCGCCGAGGCGGTTCAATCCCTGCCCCAAGTCGATCAGAATCAGTTCGGTTTCACCGCAATCGGTGCGCAATTGCGGCGTCAGCGTTTGACGCACATTGGAAACTGTCGCGAATGCCGAGATGATCAGCGACAACGGCGCGGTCACTTCCTTGCGCTCACTCGATTCTTCCCATGCGGTCTTCATCGACATCGAATCTTTTCCGACCGGAATGCTGATGCCAAGCTGCGGACATAATTCCATGCCGACGGTATGAACCGCATCGTACAATCCGGCGTCTTCGCCGCGATGACCGGCGGCCGCCATCCAGTTGGCCGATAATTTGACAGTTTCAATACGCTCGATGGCCGCTGCGGCGATATTGGTTATCGCTTCACCAACCGCCATGCGCGCCGACGCTGCCGGGTCGATCAGCGCCAGCGGCGTGCGCTCGCCGATAGCGAAGGCTTCACCCAGCACCGTCTGATAGCCCATGCTGGTCACTGCGGCATCGGCCACCGGAATCTGCCAAGGCCCCACCATTTGATCGCGCGCCGATAATCCGCCGACGCTGCGATCGCCAATGGTAATTAAAAAAGTCTTGCAAGCGACCGCGGGCAAGCGCAATACCCGGTAAACCGCATCGGTTAATTCAACATCGGTCCAATCAAGCCCCGGCAGCACCCGGCAATCGTGCATCACATCGCGCGTCATTTTCGGCGGCTTGCCGAGCAAGACCGGCAACGGCATATCGACCGGCGGTGCCGAGGACTGCGGATCATTCACTTGCAGCAATTCATCGGCGGTGGCCTCCCCGACCACGGCAAACGGACAACGCTCGCGTTCGCAAATGCGCTGAAACAACTCCAGCGATTCCGGTTTGATCGCCAATACATAACGTTCTTGCGCTTCGTTGCTCCAGATCTGCATCGGCGACATGCTGGTTTCTTCCGAAGGCACGGCGCGCAAGTCGAAACGCCCGCCGCGCCCGGAATCATGCACCAGTTCCGGAAACGCATTGGAAAGACCGCCCGCGCCGACATCGTGGATAAACAAAATCGGATTTTCCATGCCGCTGCGCTGTAACTGCCAGCAACGGTCGATCACCTCTTGCGCGCGCCGCTGCATTTCCGGGTTACCGCGTTGCACCGAATCGTAATCCAGTGCCTCGGTATTCGCGCCGGTATCCATGCTGGAAGCCGCGCTGCCGCCCAAACCGATGAGCATGCCGGGGCCGCCCAATTGAATCAGCAATGCACCCGGCGGAAATTTTTCCTTGCGCACATGCGCATCCGCAATTTGACCAATGCCGCCAGCCAGCATGACCGGTTTGTGATAGCCTCGCATTTCGCCGCCAACGCGTTCTTCGAAGGTGCGGAAATAGCCAGCCAGATTGGGGCGGCCAAATTCATTATTGAACGCCGCGCCGCCGATCGGGCCTTCCAGCATGATTTGCAGCGCCGACGCAATCCGCCCCGGTTTGCCGTAAGATCCTTGCCCTCCCAACCGGTCAACCTCCCACGGTTGTACGAAACCCGGAATATTCAGATTGGATACCGAGAAACCGCACAAACCGGCTTTCGGCTTCGCGCCTCGTCCGGTCGCGCCTTCATCGCGGATCTCTCCGCCGACACCGGTTGCAGCGCCGGGAAATGGGGAAATCGCGGTCGGATGGTTATGCGTTTCCACTTTCATCAATACATGCGTTTTTTCGCGGGCATAACCGTAGGCTTGCCCGTTTCCCGGATAAAACCGGTCGATGTCCGCGCCTTCGATGACGCTGGCATTGTCGGCATACGCCACCAAGGTGCCTTGCGGATGCTGTTGATGGGTGTTGCGTATCATCGCAAACAACGAATGATTACGCGGCTTGCCGTCGATGATCCAGTCCGCGTTGAAAATTTTATGGCGGCAGTGCTCGGAATTGGCCTGCGCAAACATCATTAACTCGACATCGGTCGGATTGCGCTGCACTTGCTGGAAATGTCGCAGCAAATAATCGATTTCATCCGCCGACAACGCCAATCCCATCGCTTGATTCGCTTGCCGCAACGCATCGATGCCGCCGCCGGTCACGTCGACGGTATTCAGCGGTTTCGGCGGAAAGTGCTGAAACAACCGATCGGCATCGTCCAACGACGCCAGCACAGTCTCGGTCATGCGGTCGTGCAGCAATGGTTTCAGCCGGGATATCTCTTCAGCGGATAAAGGAGACTTGCAGCGTAGGTAATACGCAATGCCACGTTCGATGCGCTCAACCGCGTCTAGCCCGCAATGATGCGCGATATCGGTGGCTTTGCTCGACCACGGCGAAATCGTGCCAGGACGCGGCACGATCAAATAGAAATCGCCGTTTTCCGGCATAAGGTTTCGCGATGGCTGATGATTCAACAGCTTGCGCAATGCCGTCATTTCATCGCTCTGTAAATCGCGTGTTACCGGGCAAAAATGCCAGTATTCGGTATCAATCTCAACTATCGGAATATTTAACGCGCTGAATTGTTGTCGTAATTTTTCCAGCCGGAATGGCGACAACGCACGTCCACCACAAAATTGAAGCATCAAAGGCAATCGTTCGAAGATTAAAAGTTTGCAATTTTACACGAGAAGATGTACTTATCGCTGATCATCGTCCCATTTGCACGGTCATTATGATTGCTACCGATCCCGTTTTCTTTACCGCTCAAATCCGCGATATCGAGCAACAAGCCATGAAACTGCCCAATCCGCCGCCGCTGATGGAAAAAGCCGGCCTGGCGGCAGCGCAGGCGATCCGCGACCGGTTGTTGAAACGCTCGAATCAGTCAATCCTGGTGCTTGCCGGTCCCGGCAATAATGGCGGTGACGCTTTTGTCGTGGCGCGTTACCTCAAGGGATGGGGTAACACCGTCACCGTAGTATTCGCGGGCGACCGCAACCGCATTCCAGCCGACGCCAAACAAGCACTACAAGTTTGGCTGGCATGCGGCGGCGATCTTCATCCCGGCATACCGGATGGCGACCGCAATTGGGATGCAGCAGTGGATGGATTGTTCGGCATCGGTCTGGATCAATCGAACAACCGGCCTATCGAAGGTCAATACCGGGATTGGATCGAAACCGTCAACCGCATGGCAACGCCGGTCGTCGCGCTGGATATTCCATCCGGCCTGGGCAGCGACGACGGCTGTATTTACGGCGTCGCCATCCGCGCAACGCTGACGATTACTTTTATCGGGCGTAAACCCGGTCTGTACACCAATTTCGGGCCGGAATGCTGCGGTGAAGTGATTCTGTGCGATCTGGGCATTCATTTACCGTCAGCGCCGCAACCGCAAATTTGGCTGCTGAACCATATGCTCGCCGCATCCCTATTGCCGCCGCCCCGTTCTGCCAATAGCCATAAAGGCTCGTTCGGTAATGTCGCGATTCTCGGCGGCTCGGCCGGCATGACAGGCGCTGCGCTGCTGGCTGGCCGGGCGGCGTTGCATTCGGGCGCCGGGCGGGTTTATGCCGGATTATTGGCGGAAAATGCACCGGCGGTGGACTTCTTCCAACCCGAACTGATGCTGCGTCCGCCATCCGGACTATTCGAATTGACACAGTTGCATTGCTTGATCGCCGGTCCCGGCCTGGGACAATCGGCGCAAGCCCTGGCATGGCTCGAAACCGCGCTGGACTGCAATCATCCGCTGGTGCTCGACGCCGATGCGCTGAATTTGCTCGCGCAGCATCCGAATTTAGCCAACCGGCTCAAGCAGCGCAACGCCCCCGGCATCCTAACCCCGCATCCGGCGGAAGCCGCGCGCCTGCTGAATACCGACAGCGCTGCGATACAAAGCAACCGCATGAATGCCGCGTTGCAAATCGCGCAAAAATTCAACAGCTATGTCGTGCTGAAAGGCGCCGGCAGCATCTGCTGCTTCCCCGACGGCAAACGCTACCTCAACACCAGCGGCAATCCCGCGCTCAGCACCGCCGGTACCGGTGATGTGCTGGCGGGCATCATCGGCGCGCTACTTGCCCAAGGCCTGAATCCCGGCCCGGCATTGCTGCTTGCGGTTTATCTGCACGGCGCCGCGGCAGACCGCTGGTTGCGGCAACATCAAGGAATGCTGGGAATGACAGCGTCAGAAGTGATCGTGGAAGCACGCTCGCTGCTGAATGAGTGGATTTATCAGCACGCATCGAATTTTATGAATGATGGTAGTGCTTGAAAGCCGATTTGGGTGGATATTGCAGAAAAATTATCATCAAAAATTTATAAATATAGAAAATAATTATTTATTATCAGATAATTTTATGTTTTCAATCGCTTTTATTTTTTTGAGATGGTTTTCTTTGGATTAACAATAGCGGCATCAACAGAAAATGGTAAAGGTTCATTTACATGTTCAATACCTATACGATTTAATATGGATAAACTAGCTGGAGCAATATCAGAGTGTTCTGTTGAATGCCCGATATTGATCGCACTTTGCAAAAAAGTAGCAGTTAAAATCCAGTTACCTTCATGAATATTTTGATCTTTTAACATCAATCCAATCAATTCTTTAGTCGAATAATCAATCCTTGTTATCTCAGCCATTTATTTTATCGTCCTATTTCAATTAAACTTGGTTCCGTCGTTTGAGAATTGAAAGTAACTAAATCAATATACTGAAAACGCTCACCTGTAAGAACATTATATTTATTTGAAGTCGATTTCATACTAATTGAAGTTGAAGTAACAATTTGCTCCACTATTTTTTTTGCCATCATTGTAACTTTAGAAATACCTCCAGACTCTCCTACATAGGATGCAATAGCGGTCGTTAAGTATTGATTAATGCTAACGTTTTCCTTAGTTGCAAAATATGAAACCTTAGCATGAAGTGATTGAGGTATACGCAAGGTAATTCGCCCACTGAATTCGTCGGACAACGAATGATATGGAAGTGGGAAATTTTCATTAGTTTCATCCGCAATGGCCTTAAAAGTGCGAATTGCATCAATAACAATAGCGTAGGCTTCGCTATAAGTAGACTCAAATGCAGTAATATTCGGAAGCTCTGCTACTCTACCGACATAATAAACTTCATCTTCGATCGTTTCTTTACGAATCGAAATCGTATAAGCTTCAGGATCAAATTCCATTCTGTTTTTCATCGAAATATTCCCTAATTTTTTCCTCATGATCTGCAACTAATTTATGAATCTTAGCGATATATGGAGCTTTAATTGCCTCGCCAGCATTATGTCCACAATTGAAATGTGTATTCTCTAACAGAGGAATGTAAGGATGTATCAGTACTTTATGTCCTGCATTTCCGCAATCTTTAATTTCAAAGCCGAGTTTTCGCAATAATTTACAAAAATCACTGCATGATGTGTTCCGACTGGTCTTTATAGCGTCAAGTTGGACTAGAAGTTTATCAAATTTTGTCATTTATGACATCACCTGCGGTGTCAAATAAGAAAATACTTGTTGAAAAAATATATGCACTGTATTTCCAATATTTTTAATAAGAGCATACAGTAGAAAGCTTTAGAATAAACAACCCCATGGCAAGATCACTAGGTTGTTTATTTTAAACTTAACCCGCAGCTCTCTCATAGCTCCAATACAACAAAAATCCGGTAAACAACATGCCGCCGAGCAGATTGCCTGCGATTACCGGAATGCCGTTCCATAGCCACCAATCTGCGATGGTAATATCCGCGCCCAACCACATACCGGCGGGGATGACGAACATGTTGACGATGGCGTGTTCGTAGCCTAAACCGAAGAAAGTCATGATCGGCAGCCACATGGCGGCGATTTTGCCGATGGTGGCGGTTGAGGTAAATGACATGACGGCCCCCAGCGTGACCATCCAGTTGCACAGCATGGCGCTGACGAAGGCGGTGACGGTTCCGTCGAAACCGAGCTTGGCGTATTCGAGTGTTTTGGTTTCGGCGATGGTGATGGTGCGTTGCAATGCCGGTAAGGTGGCCGGGTCGATGGCGCCCATTTTGGTGGCGACGATGCAATACAAATAGGCGTAGGCAACGCTGCCGGCGAGGTTGCCGATCAGTACCCAGGTCCAGTTTTTGAGCAATAGCGAAAAGGTTGTCCGGCGATCTGCGACTGCGATGGGAATCAACGCGAAATTACCGGTCGCCAGTTCCAATCCGAGCAGCACGATCATCACAAACCCGACTGGAAACACCATCGCGCCAGCCATCCCCCAGCCGGTCTGGGTTGCCGCCAGGATTGCCAAAGTCGTCGCATAGCCCAGGAAAGCACCTGCCAGAAATCCGCGGATCAGCAATTGCTTTACCGGCAAACCAGCTTTTTTAGCGCCCGCTTGCAGCATGTTTTCTAGGATTTCTTCCGGTTTGATATACGCCATCGTGTTTACCTTCAGCAAAAAATCGAGGTTGCGATTTTAGCGCATTATCCGGCGGGATTATTTTCAGGCAGAAAGATTTGCAGCAGATCGTTGAGAAAACGCCGCCCGAGCACGGTCGGTTTGATGCGCAAGTGATCGTGCACCAGCAGGCCGCGTTGTTCGGCTTCTTCAAGCTGCGTTTGCACGGCGGCGATGGGCAATCCGGTCCGCTCGCGAAATAAAACCGTGTCAAAACCGCTGGAAAGCCGGAGCGCGTTCATCATGAATTCAAAACCCCGGTCATCGATCGTCAATTGCTGCTGCGTTTGAATCAGCGAATCTCCGGCATGCGCTCTGGCCAAGTATTCTTTGGGTTGTTTATAGCGCATCTGGCGCACGATTTTATCGGCAAAGCTGATTTTACTGTGCGCGCCGGCACCGATACCGAGATAGTCGCCGAACAGCCAGTAATTCAAATTGTGACGGGATTCCTTGCCGGTCTGCGCAAACGCGGAAGTTTCGTAGTGGCGGTAGTGATGATTGGCAGCGGTTAACTCGATGATTTCCTGCATTTGCGCGGCTTGCTCGTCATCCGGAAGTTTCGGCGGATAGCGGTGAAACAGCGTGTTGGGTTCCAGGGTCAAATGGTAAGCGGAAACATGCGTGACGCCCAGCGCGCAAGCGGTTTCAATATCTTGCTGCGCTTCCTGCAAGGATTGCCGGGGTAGCGCGTACATCAAATCGAGATTGATGTTGTCGAAATTTTTCATCGCGATCTCGACCGCGCGGTGCGCTTCCTGGTCGTCATGCACGCGGCCGAGCGCTTGCAGGTGTTGCCGGTTAAAACTTTGTATGCCGATGGATAGCCGGTTAATACCGGCTTTGCGGTAATCGGCGAATTTTTGCGCTTCAAAGGTGCCGGGGTTGGCTTCCAGGGTAATTTCCGCAAAATGTTCCACCGGCAGCAACATGCGGATGGCGGTTAACAGCGTGTCGATCGCGTTCGCGCTAAAAAGACTGGGAGTGCCGCCACCGAAAAAAATGGTGCTGAGCCGCCTGCCCCAAATATCCGGCAACGCCGATTCAAGGTCTTTGATCAACGCCTTCACATAATCGTCTTCGAGCGCCTGATTGCCCTGCTCGCGGATTTCATGCGAATTGAAATCGCAGTACGGGCATTTTTTCAGGCACCAGGGGATATGAACATACAGACTCAGCGGCGGCAGCGCTTTGAATTGCGGAACTGGCAAAACCGGCATGGGCATGGAATTAGCCTAGCTTCCGCAGCGTCAATAGCGGCGGCGTCGAAAGCGCCGAGCGCGTGCCCAGCAACCCCGCGATTAAAACGCCGATAATGCCGGTTGAAATTCCCACCACCCAAATCCAGGGATTGAACGTATATTCGAGATGCAAGACATGCTTGCCGATGGCAAATCCCATTGCGGTCGCGCCGGCGGATGCGAATAATCCCGCCAGACCGCCGAGTATTGCGAATTCCGCAGCCCAGGCCCGCGACAATTGTTCACGCTTGGCGCCCAATGCCCGGAAAATCGCCGCTTCTTGAATGCGTTCATCCTGCGTGGCGGCAATTGCGGCGTATAACACTGCAAAACCCGCCAGTACAGTAAACAAGAAAACAAATTCGATTGCCTGGGAAACTTGTTGAATCATCTGCTGTACCTGCCGGATCACCAATGCGACATCGACGACCAGAATATTCGGGAAAGCTTTAACCAGATCATGTATGACCGCAAGATCGGTTGGCGGCACATAAAAGCTGGTGATATAACTCACCGGATAATTTTCCAGTTGCCCTGCCTGTACCAGCACAAAAAAGTTGACCCGGAAGGTATCCCAATCGACTTTCCGAACACTGGTGATTTTTGCGGTGAAATGACTGCCTGCGATATCAAAGGTCAAGGTGTCGCCTAGTTTGACGCGCAGGGTCGTTGCAATGCCTTCTTCGATCGACAGCTCGGGTTCATTGCTGCCATCCTGCCACCAGATACCCTGCACGATTTGGTTGTCGAGCGCCAGTTCGTTCGCCCAGGATAAATTGAATTCGCGCCGGATATGGCGTTCAGCGTGTAGATCGTCGGCATAATTTTTCGCGGACACTTTTTTGCCGTTAATCTGCGCCAGGCGTCCGCGGACCATCGGCGCCATCGCGGGTTGCGCCATCGCATGGTGCTGAAAAAATTCTTCCAAAGGCTGCAACTGATCGGCCTGAATATTCACCAGGAAATGATTCGGCGCTTCCGGCGGCAAGCTGGCGTGCCAATCCTTAACCAAATCATCCTGAATCAGCGTCAGGATCAACAGTGCCATGAGCCCTAAACCGAGCGCTACGGCTTGCAAAATGCTGGAAATCGAACGGCGGCGGATACTGGCAAGCCCATAGCGCCAGGCTCCGCCGGCCTGGTGCCGGATGCTTGCCAGAATGCCGATCAGCAGCCAGCCAAGGCAACCGAAGATGACGATTGCGGCTGCAAAACCGGTCACCACGTAAAGACCCAGTTTCAAGTCTTGCGCTTTCCAAATGAACAGCAGCGATAAAGACGCCAAACCTAATAAGTAACCGGCGATGCTGTGAAAATTGGACAAACCGGCATCGCGCCGCAATACCCGCAAAGCCGGAACGCTGCGCAGGTTAAGCACCGGCGGCAAGGCAAAACCCAGCAGCAGAACCAAGCCCAGCAACAACCCTTGCAGCACCGGCATAACGCCTGGCCAAGGCAGATCGGTCTCGACAATGCCTGTCAACCACAGCGCCAACGCTTGTTGCCCGGCGAAACCGATGAAGCAGCCGATCGCGCTGGCGATGACTCCGAAACTTATGAAGTAAACAAGATATAAAAACAGCAATTGGTTCTGGCTGGCGCCCAGACTGCGCATCACGGCGCAGCCATCCAGATGCCGCTGGGTAAAACGGCGCACCGCCAATGCAATCGCTGCCCCTGCCAGCACCACGCTGGCCAGCGCGGTCAAATTCAGAAATTTCTCCGCGCGTTGCAACGCTGCCTTGATTTCAGGCCGGGCATCGCGAATCCCCTCCAGCCGTTGATAGTTAGTCAACCGTTTTTTTGCCCAATCACGAAATTGCTTCACCGAGTCGATCTCTCCGGCAAGCAGCAATTGGTAAGAAACACGGCTGCCTTCCTGGATCAAACCGGTGGCTTCCAGGTCGCCGGCGTTTATCATGGCGCGCGCGCCCATATTAATGAATCCCACCGAATGATCCGGTTCACGCACAATCAATTCGGTTACGATTAACTGCGTGGCGCCGACTTCGACAACATCCCCGCCCCGCAGCGCCAGTTGCGCCATGACTTTTTCATCGATCCAGATAGCACCCCGTGGCGGGATTCCATCTGCGGCTTGCAACTGCGGTTGCGATGCGGCGGCGCTGGACGGCTGGCTGGATAAATAAACACGCCCGCGCAATGGATAACCATCTGTCACGGCTTTTATCTGCGTCAGAAGATTTCCTTCGCCATTGGAAATCATGCTCGGAAATTTGGTAAGCGATGAAATTTTAAGACCTAACCGGCCGGCTTCTTCGGCAAAATGCCCGGGGATCGGCTTACTGGAGATCAGTAACAAATCCGCTCCCAGCAACTGGTTGCTCTCCCGGGCCAGGGCCAATTCGACACGTTCCGCAAAAAAGCCGACCGTCACCATGCCGCTCACCGCAATGATCAGCGCCAGCAACAACACATTCAATTCGCCCGCGCGCCAATCCCGGCGCATCATTTGAAAAGGTAATTTAATTGAATACATGGTGGCGTTGATTATTGGAATAATGATTAAAACCGCGCAGAATCGTCATTCGTGAATCAACCGTCCATCGACCAGCCGGATCTGGCGCGAGCAACGCCGTGACAAAGCTTCGTCGTGCGTGACCAAAACCAGCGTCGTGCCATGCTCGCGGTTAAGTTCGAACATTAATTCGATAATTTGCGTGCCGGTTGCTGAGTCGAGATTACCCGTCGGCTCGTCGGCCAGCAATAACCGCGGATTGGTCGCAAATGCCCGTGCGATCGCTACCCGTTGTTGTTCCCCACCGGACAATTGCTTGGGATAATGATCCAAGCGTTGCCCCAGCCCTACCCGCTCCAGCAAGCGCTTGGCCGGCGTTTCGGCATCGGGAATACGCGCCAACTCCAGCGGCAGCATGACATTTTCCAGCGCCGTTAAGGCGGGTAACAGTTGAAACGATTGAAACACAAAACCCATTACTTTGCCGCGCAAAGCAGCCCGCTCGTCTTCGTCCAATGCGAAGATGTCGACCGAATCCAGATGAACTTTCCCGGATGTCGGTAAATCCAATCCGGCCAGCAAACCCAACAAAGTCGATTTGCCGGATCCGGATGCGCCTATAATGGCGACGGCTTCACCGGATGTGATTTGCAAATTGATATCGTGCAAAATGGTCAGTTGCTGTTCACCGGTTGTTACTTGCTTGGTAAGCGCATCAGTACGAATAACATATTGTTTATTTTGGTCATCCACTAACATGAAAAAAAACTTCCTGTTGATTCTATTTATCGTTATCGCGTTTGCGGCTCCTGCGTCGGCGGTGAGCAAAACGGTCATGGTTTTTGGCGATAGCCTGTCAACCGGCTATGGTATACCGGTAGAAGCCGGTTGGGTTAATCTATTATCGCAACGGCTGCAATCGCAGCATGCCAGCTACCGGATTATCAATGCCAGCGTCAGCGGCGAAACATCACTAGGCGGCCGCAATCGAATTACGCAAGCGCTTGAGAATCACCGGCCCGGGATCGTGATTCTCGAGTTGGGAGCCAACGACGGGTTGCGCGGCGCGGCGATTCAATCGATTTATGAGAATCTGGCAACGATCATCGAGAAATGCTTGCAAGCTAATGCGGCAGTGCTGCTTGTCGGCATGCAATTACCACCCAACTATGGTGGTACTTATACGCAAAAGTTCCAGGCAATCTTCCAGCAACTCGCTGAAAGCTATCAAACTGAATTAATCCCATTCTTACTCACCGGCTTTGGCGAGAAACACGATTATTTTCAACCGGATGGGATACATCCCAATGAAATGGCGCAAGCAATGATCGCAGAAAATGTTTGGGAGGTACTGCAAACCATGCTCGATACCGGAAAGGTTGCCGCCAAACCGGATCAATCCGAGTAATCCATCAAATTTTGGGTATCCGGTTGTTTGCCTTCTAACTGATTGTTTCCGATTCATCCAAGCACTCGACAAATTTCCGCAAATCCTCAGGCAGCGGCGCTTGCAATGTCATCGTGATCCCCGTAACGGGATGCGCAATTTGCAGTGTATGCGCATGCAAAAACATGCGCGTCAGCCGATATGACGCAGTTGCTTTATCCAGTTGCTTATTGATCTCAAAATCACCGTATTTATCATCGCCCAGAATGGGAAAACCGAGATGTGCCAGATGCACACGAATTTGATGCGTGCGCCCGGTTTTGATCTCAGCGTCCAATAAACTGAACGATTTCCATGCGCTACGCAATGTAAATATTGTATGCGCCGGTTTACTGTTCGGCTGTTCCTGTGGCGATATAGCCACGCGACGTTCACCGTTCGCGGCGATATATTTGTTGAGCGCCAGCTTGACGTGTTGTCTAGCGTTGCGCCATTGCCCCTTGACCATTGCTAAATAATGTTTCTTCATCGATCCTTCACGGATTTGGCGATGAAGCTCGACTAATGCGTTCCTTTTTTTAGCGAGAAGTAACACACCGGATGTTTCCCGGTCCAACCGATGCACGAGTTCCAGAAATTTCCAGGATGGATTCTGCATCCGCAATTGTTCGATTACGCCAAAACTGATACCGCTCCCTCCATGAACAGCCATGCCGCTGGGCTTATTGATAACCAGCAAAGCGTCATCTTCATGCAAGATGGAGAAAGCATATGTTTTGCGGGGACTGATAGCAGTTTGCGATGCAGGACTTTGGTTCGACAGGTTGCTAATCGGCGGGATACGCAACAGATCACCAAGCTGCAAGCGGTATTTGGCGTCAATCCGTTTTCCGTTAACGCGGACTTGACCGCTTCTGAGCAATTGATAGATATGACTCTTCGGGATATTTTTCAGCCGCTTGAACAGGAAATTATCAATCCGCTGATCATTTCCTGATTCTTCAATATGCTCTTTGCAAACTGATGTCAGAAACTTACCGGAATTCGGAATTGTTGTGCGATGATCGTTCAAGATGGTAAGAAAGGTTTTATTAGCGATGGCGAGGTAATTTTTTTATTTCTTTTTAGCCCTCTTTCTGTAAAAATTAACACATTGAAAATTCTTTCTGGAAAATGAACCCGAATTTTCTCTGGAATATTTTGGTTTTTTACAGACTACAGTGAGAAATTCACTAATATTATTACAGAAAAATCAGTTTGTATTTGGAACTTTATGTAAAATCTGTTACCTTAAACGTGACCGTACGGCAGGATAGCAGTAGTTAACCGGGTTCTAATATAATATTGAATTACTTAAAATTACAATAAATACGTCTCAGAAAGCTCAGAAAGTTTTTTTAACATAACAAATACATTAAGAAAAAGAAATAAATAATTGATAAACATAAGCTATTATAAAAATATAAAACCCAGACCTCGTCATCACAACTACGTATACCAAAAAATCTATCCCACTCGATTGGGATCAGGAAATTAATAAAATGAACACGTAAGGTTTGGAAATGAAAAGAATGTTATTTAATGCGACCCAGCCTGAAGAGTTGCGGGTTGCAATTGTAAATGGTCAGCAACTCGTTGATCTGGATATCGAATCAGTCAGTAAGGAACAACGCAAGAGCAATATTTACAAAGCTGTTATCACGCGGATCGAACCGAGTTTGGAAGCCGTATTTGTCGATTATGGCTGTGAGCGTCATGGTTTCTTGCCTTTCAAGGAAATTGCCTCCTCCTGTTTTGCTGAAAACGTAGCCGCAACCGGCCGCGTGCAAGATCTTTTGCAAGAGGGCCAAGAACTAATCGTTCAGGTTGATAAAGATGAGCGCGGCAACAAAGGCGCGGCGCTTACCACCTATATCTCTCTCGCTGGCCGTTATCTGGTGCTGATTCCGAATAATCCGAATAGCGGCGGCGTATCGCGCCGCATTACTGGCGACGAACGGAATGATTTACGTGAAGTGATTGCACAACTTGAAGTCCCGGATGGAATGAGCATTATTGCTCGTACTGCCGGTATTGGCCGGAGTGCGGAAGAGCTTCAATGGGATCTGAATTACTTGACGCAGCTTTGGTATGCAATTGAAGAAGCGGCGAACAGTCAGGATGGCGTATTCCTGATTTACCAGGAAAGCAGCTTGGTGATTCGAGCCATTCGCGATTATTTTCATCAAGAAATTGGCGAGATCCTGATCGATAGCCGCGACATTTTCGAGCAAGCCAGCCAATTCATGGCACATGTGATGCCGGCGAATGTTGATCGACTAAAGTTTTATCATGATGATGTACCGTTGTTCTCACGTTTTCAGATTGAACATCAGATCGAAACAGCCTATTCCAGGCAAGTTCCATTACCGTCAGGCGGGTCTATCGTGATCGATCATACCGAAGCGTTGGTATCCGTTGACGTCAATTCAGCACGTGCAATCCGCGGATTAGACATTGAACACACGGCACTTAACACCAATCTTGAAGCAGCCGATGAAATCGCCCGGCAATTACGGTTACGCGATTTAGGCGGATTGATCGTAATCGACTTCATCGATATGGACGTGCAACGAAACCAGCGTGAAGTTGAAGCTCGACTACATGAAGCGCTGCGTCAGGATCGCGCACGCATCCAGGTGGGCAAGATTTCCCGTTTCGGGTTGCTGGAGCTTTCCCGCCAGCGGCTTCGTCCATCACTCGGTGAAAGCAATTATATTCCATGCCCGCGCTGTCAAGGAACCGGCTTTATTCGTGGCACCGATTCATCAGCACTGCATGTACTCAGGATCATTCAAGAAGAAGCGATGAAAGAAAATACCTATGCGTTGCATGTGCAGCTGCCAGTGGACGTCGCTACCTATTTGCTCAATGAAAAGCGACCGGAAATATACGATATTGAAGTGCGGCAAAAAATCAATATTGTCTTGATACCTAATATTCATATTGAAACCCCCAATTACACGGTAACCCGTATCCGTCACGAAGATATCAAAGCTACAGAATCCATTGCCAGTTATAAGATGGTAGAGAAAAATGCGGATGATAATCAGGCAATCGCGATTGAACCGAAAAGCAAGCCCGCGCGGCCGCAAGCGGCCGTTCAAGGCATAACACCCGCGCAACCGGCTCCCATCAGAGATGAGAGGTCACGCGACACGTCGCTTTTAGATAAATTTTTTAGCTGGTTCAAACCGGCAAGCGTCGAAGAAACGAGAATTAGTTTAGAAGAAAAACAATCGACCGAAATCGACAAATCGCGATCAACATCAGAACGTGGGCGTTCACGAGGCCGTCGCGGCGGCCGCATGCGAAGTGACCGCAACAAAGACTCATCGGGAGCTAGACAAGCGAAGCCAAATGAATCGCCCGACCCTGAAGTCAATTCAATCAGTCCGGATGTTACAGTCATAGCACATGATACTACTGACGAAAGCGCGGAATCGCATAAGAACCATCGCAGGCCTGCCCGGCAGCGTAACAACGTGCGCACCGAGGAGACGGCAGCGGATGAACTGACGACGGAAAAACCAATTGAAACCGCAGACGGCATTAATGCTAAAACCACTGATCGCAAGCGTACACGCCGGCACCGCAGTACAAAACCCCGCGACCAATTAGAGAGCGTCAGCAAGGTTAACGAGGAAAATGATTCAACGGATTCAGCGCAAAACTTCATTGCCGTTGCCGATTCCGTGATAGATGTCGCGCGCATCGAAAACGAACAAGCACCACAAGTTGAGATAGCCGATATTCAACCCTCCAAGGTCCTCAAGGAACCCGTTGCTAAAGCGCCTGCCATTGATCCGCCGGTGCCAGTTTCCGAAACAACCGAAGAAAAACCTGCAGCTCCGATCGTCCGCAAAACACTACCGGATTTTTCTGAATCCGGTCTTGTGATGATCGAGACCCCGCCCGAAAAAGTTGAGATGATTGCTGAAGAAATCGTGATTCCTAAACGGCCGAGGAAGAAAACCAAACCCACCGCTGAAGCTTCAGCGGAGCCGCTGGTTCAAATAGAAACACGCGAGTAATCTGATAATACCTAAGGAAATGCTGATTAATCCGGCGAACGAGAGGAAGCACGAGGCGCACGGAACGCAGCAACCGAGACATATCAACAAGATAGGCGAGGATGCGAGAACCGCGTAACGAAGTGATTCGCTCGCGCAGTCAATTAATCAGCGTTTCCCTAGCGCAGGCACATTCGAATCACACTCAATGTGCTTGCTCCCAATTGTCACCAACCCCGACTTCAATGCGCAATGGCACGCTCAGTGTTAATACATTGCCCATCAGCTCCGGTAGCATTTTTTGCATTACCTCGACTTCGCCTTCGGGAACCTCAAGAACCAATTCATCATGAACCTGCATAATAAGTTTACTGTGCAGCTTATGTTGATTTAACCAATCGCTTACGGCGATCATTGCGAGCTTGATGATATCAGCCGCTGTTCCCTGCATCGGTGCGTTGATGGCGGCCCGTTCCGCGCTTTGCCGGCGATTACCGTTGGCATGATTAATTTCCGGTAACCATAACCGGCGGCCTAATACGGTTTCGACATACCCGGATTTTCTCGCTTGCTCCCGGGTTTGCTGCATGTATCGTTCGACTGCGGGATAACGCGCAAAGTAGCGTTCCATATAGGCTCGAGCCACGCCACGTTCAACACCGAGTTGTGCGGCCAATCCAAATTCCGACATGCCGTAAATAAGCCCGAAGTTAATCACTTTCGCGTACCGGCGCTGTTCTTGATCGACCTGATCCGGTGTTATCCCTAATATCTCAGAGGCGGTTGCCTTGTGAATGTCCTCGCCGACAGCAAAAGCTTTCAATAAGCCTTCGTCCTGCGAAATATGCGCCATGATCCGTAACTCGATTTGCGAATAATCTGCGGATAGGATTCGGTGGCCTGGCGGCGCTATAAACGCTTCACGAATCCTGCGGCCTTCCGCCGTTCTAACCGGAATATTCTGCAAATTTGGATCCGAACTTGCCAAGCGGCCGGTCACCGCGACGGCTTGCGCATAATTGGTATGCACGCGGCCTGTGACCGGATTCTTCATTAGTGGCAGTTTATCGGTATAAGTGGATTTCAATTTGGCGAGACTGCGATAGTTAAGCAGCAATTTTGGTAATGGATAGTCGAGCGCCAATTGCTGCAATACATCTTCATCGGTCGAAGGCACGCCGGTCGGCGTTTTTTTGATGACCGGCAACTTCAGCCGGTTAAATAAAATATCCTGAATTTGCTTCGGGGAATTCAGATTAAATGGCTGTTCGGCCAGTGCATGCGCTTGCACTTCCAGGGCATAAAGCTTTTCGCCCAGTTCGTGGCTTTGTTTTTGTAATAACCGGTAATCCAGCAGTACGCCATTACGCTCAATTTCAAATAATACTTCCAGAATGGGCATTTCGATATTTTGGTAGATGCCGCTTAATCGGTCATCCTGTGCAATATTGGGATATAACGTTTGGTGCAGCCGCAGCGTAATATCCGCATCTTCGCTGGCATATTGCGTTGCGTTATCGATGGCAACCTGATCGAATCCGATGCGATTGACACCCTTTCCCGTGACCTCGTCATAACTGATTGTTTTAACATTGAGATGCCGCATAGCCAGGCTATCCATATTGTGCGGCTGATGCGATTCCAAGACATACGATTGCAATAAAGTATCGTGCGCAATCCCTTTCAATTCAATACCATGGTTTGCAAAAATATGCTTATCGTACTTGATATTCTGTCCCAGTTTTGCTCGGGAAACATTTTCCAGCCAAGGCTTCAGTTTCATCAACGCGAAATCCAGGGATAATTGCGACGGCATGCCCGCATAATTGTGCATGAGCGGCAGATACCCTGCATGGCATGCTTCCGTTGCGAACGAAATACCGACAAGCTTTGCCTGCATCGGATCCAAGCTCGTGGTTTCAGTGTCCAAAGCAACCAGTGAAGCGGTTTCCAGCCGTTTAAGCCACGTTTCAAGGTCCGCTTCCGATAAAATTGCTTGATAATCTCCCGGCTTCGTTGACACAGAATCATCATGGATACTGGGCATTATCGCGCCGGAATGATGATTCAAGCCGACTGGATTCGTTTGATAAGTACCGGCTTGTTGCTGCAACTCCCGCAACGAGGCTTTCATATCCAATCTTTCATAAAGTTCGATCAACGCTTCGGTATCTTGAGGTTGCGGCGCGAGTTCGGATATTTTAACCGGCAGATTCACGTCACATTTGATCGTAATCAGCTGGCGCGCCGTGTCGAACCAATCCAGTGTTTTGCGTAAATTTTCACCGATTACACCCTTGATTTCATCCGCATGCGCAATCAAATTGGCTAACGAACCATATTGCACCAGCCACTTAACCGCCGTTTTAGGTCCAACTTTCGGCACCCCCGGGACATTATCGGAGGCATCCCCCACCAACATCAAATAATCCAGAATCCGCTCGGGAGGCACGCCGAATTTTGCCAGCACATTGGCTTCATCCAACACTTCGTTAGTCATGGTGTTCACCAATGTGATCTGCGGATTAACCAGTTGCGCGATATCCTTGTCGCCGGTTGAAATGATGCAACGCATGTTTGTTTCCACTGCCTGCTTTGCCAGGGTGCCGATGACGTCATCGGCTTCCACGCCGTCAACGATCAGCATCGGCCAACCCATTGCGCGTATGCATGCATGCAATGGTTCGATCTGAACCGCCAAATCATGCGGCATGGCAGGCCGATGCGCTTTATACTCCGGATAAAGCTCGTCGCGGAATGTTTTGCCTTTTGCGTCAAAAATACACGCGCTATAATCCGCATGATAGTCTTTGTGTAAGCGCCGCAGCATATTGAGCACACCATGAACGGCTCCGGTCGGCTCGTTATGACGGTTACGCAAATCCGGCAACGCATGAAACGCGCGATACAGGTACGATGAACCATCAACCAACAGCAATGTTTTCATTCTTTTAATTTCCTATGAGCCTACAAGATAAACTGAATACCCAAATGTCTGTCGAAAAACCCTGGTCAGCCAAAGAATCATGGCGATTGTTCGGAATTATGGCAGAATTTGTCGAAGGAACAGAGCGTCTCGATACCATCCAACCCGCTGTCAGCATTTTCGGCAGCGCCCGGACTCATCCCGACAATCCACACTATCAATTAGCCGAGCAAATTGCAAAACAACTTTCCGACGCGGGATTCGCAGTAATTTCCGGCGGCGGCCCCGGGATCATGGAAGCTGCTAATAAAGGCGCTTATTATGGAAAATCTCCCAGTATCGGCCTCAATATACAGCTACCGCACGAACAACACCGCAATGCCTATCAAGATATCAGTCAAACTTTCCGGCATTTTTTTGCACGCAAATACATGTTTGTGAAATTTGCAACCGCCTACGTCGTTCTTCCGGGAGGATTCGGCACTCTGGATGAATTAATGGAAGCGCTCACACTGGTGCAAACCGGGAAAACCCGCAAAATGCCGATCATTCTCGTGTATTCAGCGTTCTGGAATGGATTATTGGGTTGGTTTAAAAATGCATTGATTGCTGAAGGTTTCATCTCAGCTGAAGACATGAACTTAATTCAAGTCATCGATGAACCGGATCAGGTGGTCAAGGCAATCTTTCAATATTATGAGACCAGCGGATTCGAACCTACTGCCGCGGAAAAAGAAATTCAGCTCAATTTGTAACTTATACCAACAATTTTAGGTAGAATATCCGCTATATCTGGACTTACCGGCAACTGACATGCACCTGCATCGACTCATTCTAATCCTGCTGCTTAGCATTGCAACGCCCGTCATAGCGCAATCTGAACAGCCCAAGCAAGCGAAAAAACCGTCACACCCGGAAAACTTGATTCCCTTGCCAGAACCTCCGGAATTACCGGCGGAACTGGCAGACCCGCCGCCACATCTACCGGATATTCAAGCGGATCCTGAACTGGAAACGCAAGTAACCATCATTAAACGCGGGGAGGATATTATTGAAGAGCATCGTGTTAATGGAGAGCTACTGATGATTAAAGTCATACCGCGCATCGGCCCTCCGTATTACTTGAAAAAAAATACCGCGCGTGATTATCACAATCATCCTGGAGAAGCAGGTATTGATGTCAGTCCTCCCATGTGGCAGATATTAAAATTCTAGTTGAGAAATATTGAACAAACAATTGTATTAAAAACATATTCCCCATATTATCGCTCCGCTTTCTTATTCAACGAATTCATGTCTGTTTTTACCCCTGTCACGGATAGCCAGCTTACAGTTTGGTTAAAAGATTATTCGCTTGGCCAGCTTGTCCATTTGCAAGGTATCTCATCGGGTATCGAAAATACCAATTATTTTGTGACGACGACAGAGGGTAAATACGTATTAACGCTTTTTGAAAAATTAACCAACGCGGAATTACCCTATTATCTGAATTTGATGGCGCATTTGGCACAACACGGTATCCCATGCCCTGCCCCGATTCCCAGATTGGATCAGCAATTGCTCGGTGAGTTGAATGACAAACCCGCCACGATTGTTACGTGTTTACCCGGACAATCCGTGCTGTCGCCGACCGGTGCGCAATGCGCAGAAGTTGGCGCCATGCTGGCAAACATGCATATCGCGGGACAATCGTATACCGGCCACATGGGCAACCCGCGCGGACCCGCTTGGCGGCAAGCAAGAGCGCCGGAAGTTTCACCGTTCCTATCCGCCGCCGATCAATCACTGTTAACCAGCGAGTTGGATTTTCACCGCAAAACACCTGCAGATGCATTACCAAGCGGCGTCATTCATGCGGATCTGTTTCGCGATAATATCCTGTTTACCGGTCACCACATTGGCGGAGTGATCGATTTCTACTTTGCCTGTAACGATTTTTTCTTGTATGACTTGGCAATTACCGTCAACGATTGGTGCATGACTGGAGACAAAGTATTGGATGAGCAGCGCACGCTTTTACTGATAAAAGCCTATCACGCCATCCGTCCGCTCACCGCATCCGAACATGCGTCCTGGTCCACGATGCTGCGTGCGGGTGCATTGCGGTTCTGGATTTCCCGGCTTTACGATTATTATTTACCACGTCCGGGTGAGTTAACGCACGCCAAAGACCCAACGCATTTCCGCGACATTTTGCAGAACCACATTGCCAATACCAAGAAACTGCAGCAGCTGTGGGTATAGCTGCTGATATTCATCCCGATCACTGAAATTAACTGGAGACGCATCCATGGAAATTCATCAAGTCAACGCCAAACAAGGACTGCAATGGATCTTAAGCGGTTTTTATCTGTTTGCAAAAGCACCGCTCCCTTGGGTATTCGTATGCTTTACGCTGATGCTCGTTGCCATGACCATTGCATTGATACCCATGCTGGGGCAATTCATCTTCACGCTGGTATCGCCGGTTTTCCTTGCCGGGATCATGCTGGGTTGCAAAGATATGGAACAAGGCAAGGCACTTGAAATCGCACATCTATTTGCGGCATTTAAGCGTAATGTGACGCCATTAATCACCATCGGCGGTATTTATCTGATTGGACAAGTATTGATTATCGGTTTGGTCATGCTGATCGGCGGTTCTCAGATGACCGACATGATGCTATATGGCAAAAGAGTGGACGAAACCCAATTGATGGGTGTCATGAGTAGTTTCCTGACTTCAATACTGCTGGCCTTAGTGCTCTCCATTCCGTTGATGATGGCTTCCTGGTTCTCCCCGTTATTGGTTATTTTTCATAACATTGAACCAATTCCGGCAATGCAAAAAAGTTTTTTTGCCTGTTTGAAAAATATTATTCCATTCCAGATCTATGGCATCGTGCTCATTATCCTGACCATTATCAGCGTTATGCCTTACGGTGTCGGACTGGTGGTATTGATTCCCACGATTTTTGCATCGATTTATGTGAGCTACAAAGATATTTTTCTGAAGGAACCCATTCGCTTCAAAAACACGGGTAACCAAGCGGATTTTCAGAAAGCCAACTGGAGTCATGCCGATAATGAATCAAACTCGAATGACCATAACAAAAAAACGGAAACTGCAACTCCGGGTGAGAACACACTAAAAGAACACGATGAACTGGTGGAATGCGCGCAGTGCCATTTACGCATCCCGCGTCATGAAGCGATTACTGACAAAGAACAATTTTATTGCAGTGACAAACATCGCGAGCAACATCAAGCCGCGCAACAATCGAACGAATAATCCATTCATTCGATTGCTGCAACCGCTTATAAAGCTTCAAAAATACCGGCTGCACCCATCCCGCTGCCAATACACATGGTCACCATGCCATATTTTTTATGATAACGCCGGAGACCATGCAATAAGGTTGCAACCCGGATAGAGCCGGTAGCTCCCAATGGGTGGCCTAATGCAATGGCACCACCGAGCGGATTGACTTTACTGCGATCCAAATTTAAATCGCGGATGACGGCCAAGCTTTGTGCGGCAAAAGCTTCATTCAATTCAATCCAATCCAGATCATCCTGTTTGATGCCGGTTTGCTGCAATACTTTTGGAATGGCTTTAATGGGACCGACGCCCATAATCTCCGGCGGCACACCGGCCACCGAAAATCCTACGAAACGTCCAAGCGGAGTCAAATTGAAACGTTTCAGCGCAGCCTCACTCATCAATACCACCGCGCCCGCGCCATCCGACATCTGCGAACTATTTCCCGCAGTTACCGAGCCTTTTGCGGCGAAAACCGGGCGCAATTTTGCCAGCGCATCGAGACTGGTATCGGCCCGCGGCCCTTCATCGGTATCTTTGACAGCGATTGCTTCTCGTACTGTATGCGTGATCAAATCGGGGCGTTTCTCATCGATGGTATACGGCGCGATTTCATCTTTGAATTCACCGCTTGCGGCTGCCTTTATCGCACGTTGATGACTGGTTAACGCAAATTCGTCCTGATCTTCGCGCGATACTTTCCATTGCTCAGCCACTTTCTCAGCCGTCATCCCCATGCCATAAGCAATCGCGGCATTTTCCTCGTGCTGGAACATCACCGGATTCATCGCAACTTTATTACCCATCATCGGTACCATACTCATACTTTCGGTTCCACCGGCGATCATGACATCCGCTTCACCGAGGCGGATACGATCCGCAGCCAATGCGACAGATTGCAAGCCGGAAGCGCAAAAACGATTGACTGTCATGCCGGCCACGCTATTCGGTAAACCTGCCAGCAGCAATGCAACACGAGCGACATTGATACCCTGCTCCGCTTCCGGCATGGCGCAGCCGACAATGACATCATCGATCGCAGCGGGATCCAATCCTTCACATTGTTTCATCACGGTCCGCAACACATGCACCAGCATGTCATCAGGCCGCACGTTTTTAAACATGCCGCGCGGCGCTTTGCCGACCGGTGTGCGTGCGGCAGCCACAATATAAGCTTCTTGAATTTGCTTTGTCATAGGATCTCCGTCGATCGTGATATCAGTTTCTCAGCGGTTTGCCGGTTTTAAGCGTGTATTCGATTCGCGCCTGGGTCTTCTCGGTGGCCAGCAATTCCATGAAAGCGGTACGCTCCAGTTCCAGGAACCAGTCTTCATCGACCAGGCTGCCGGGTGTCAGATCGCCGCCGCACATCACATGCGCCACTTTGGTGGCAATCAGATTGTCGTGCTCGGAAATGAATCCGCCTTCACGCATGTTAATCAATTGACTCTGAATGGTCGCAATACCGGTGTTACCCGCAACCGGGATTTCGCGCATCGGCAACGGCGGCCGGTAACCGGCTTCCGCCAATGCCGATGCCTGGGCCTTGGCAGCATGCAACAACTCAAACCGGTGCATCACCACAGTGTCGGCAAAACGCAAGTAGCCGAGTTCTTTGGCTTGCTCAGCGCTTTTGGCCAATTCCGCCATTGCTACCGTTTGGAAATAATATTTCAAATGCGGGAATGGATCGCCATCCTTGGCGCTTTGCGCAGCTCGCATGGCCAGTTCTTTGCAACCGCCGCCCGCCGGCAACAGCCCGACCCCGGTTTCCACCAATCCGATATAGCTTTCCATGGTTGCGACCGCGCGGTCACAATGCATGACAAATTCGCAACCGCCACCGAGCGCCAAGCCGTCGACAGCCGCGACAGTCGGAATCATCGAATAGCGCAACCTTTGCGATGTTTGCTGAAATTGCCGGATCATCGCTTCGACTTCCACCAGTTTCTTGGCCATCAAGACATCGGCAAGATCCAGTTCACGCGCAACCTGCAGCACCGCGGTTTGCGTTGTTTTTCTCAACTTTTTCAACAGCATCTGGAATGCGGTGGGCGGCTGGGGCGGCGGCGGTGGCGCATTGCCCGGCTGCGCTTCAGGTTTGGGTTTTTCCGCGGCTTTTTGTAAATTCGCGCCGGCGGAGAAAGGCGGCTCGGTTTGCCAGATTACCAAAGCCCGCCAGTTTTGTTCGGCCTCTTTAACCGCTTGTTGTATGCCGTCCAGCACATCGATGCCGATGGTATGCATCTTACTTTTAAAACTCAGTACGGCTATTTCATCGCCGGTGTGCCACAACCTCACTGCGCTGGTTTCAAAAATGGTTTCACCATACGAAGTATCCTCACCCAATAACCGGTCAGGAAAAAGCTGGCGCCGGTAAACCGGCAATTGCGACCGCGCATGCAGTTGATCCGCGGCAGGCGCAAAGGATCCCGCATTGGAATGAACCACCGGCTGCGCGTTATTGGCAATTGTCATCACCCACGGCGGCAGCGGCACCTGCGCCATGCTTTTGCCTGCGTCGATATCTTCTTGAATCCACCCGGCGATTTGTTTCCATCCGGCAGCTTGCCAGGTTTCAAAAGGTCCTTGATTCCAGCCAAACCCCCACCGCATCGCCAAATCCAGATCGCGCGCATTATCGGCAATCGATTCCAGCTGTACCGCGCAGTAATGGAACAAATCGCGGAATATCGACCACAGAAATTGCGCCTGCGGCTGTTGGCTGCTGCGCAACGCAGCAAATCTCTCGACTGGATTGCTATACTTCAACAAACGTTTCAGATCCTCGTCGACTTCCGCGCCCGATACGCGATACGCATTGGAATGCCGGTCCAAAACATGAATTTCATTGTTGCGCTTTTGATAGACACCGCGTTTAACTTTTTCTCCGAGCGCCCCGGTTTCGATTAATCCCTGCAGCCAATCCGGGGCCTCAAAATACCGGTGCCATGGGTCATCCGGCAAGGTATCGCGCATGGTGTTGATGACATGCGCCAAAGTATCCAATCCGACAACGTCCGCGGTGCGAAACGTCGCGCTTTTGGGCCGGCCGATCAATACGCCGGTCAAGGCATCGACCAGATCGAAGCCGAAATCGAATGACCGGCCATGATGCATCGTTGCCAGCAACGAAAATACGCCAATGCGGTTGGCGATGAAATTCGGTGTGTCTTTCGCCCGGATAACGCCTTTCCCCAAGCCGGTTACAAGAAATTCTTCCAAATGATCCAGCATGTCCGCATCGCTGGCTTGGCAAGGTATCAATTCAACCAGGTGCATGTAGCGTGGCGGGTTGAAGAAATGAATACCGCAAAAACGATGACGCAAATCTTCCGGAAATGCTTCGGCGAGTTGATCGATCGACAATCCCGAGGTATTGCTGGCGAATACGCAAGATTCCCCCAAATAAGGCGCAATCCTGGCGTACAAGTCGCGTTTCCAGTCCATACGTTCCGCGATCGCTTCAATCACCAGATCGCAATCTCTCAGCCATTCGAGATGCTGATCATAGTTGGCCGGTTGAATACACGATGCTTTGCTTTTAATCGATAATGGCGCAGGCTCTTGCTTTTTGAGTTTTTCCACGGCTTTGATCACGTTGCTATTGGGATTGTCCGCTTCTCCCGGCAACTCGAACAGCAATGTTTCAATATTCGCGTTCACCAAGTGCGCTGCAATCTGCGCGCCCATCACGCCGGCTCCAAGTACCGCTGCTTTACGCACTAAGAAGCGCTGATCTCTCAATTTCTCCTCCTGCCGAATCCGGTTGGTTATTGATTAGCTTTTCTGATGCTGATTTTGAATAGAAGAGTACAAGCATGAACGCTAAAGCGCAAGTTTGATCCAGCGGCTGCAGCGGAAGCGATGCATTTGCCAGCCAGCGAATCGGCGTGAAAGCGACCATCCTACAACCAGATCGCGGCAAACTGTTCATCATCAAAACCCACGGTAGCGCGGTCCCCGTCCGCAATCAGCGGCCGCTTGATCAAACGGCCATTACTTGCCAGCAAATCGATCTTTTGCTGATCGGACAATGCCGTCAATCGTTCTTTAATGTTTAATTCACGATACTGCAAACCGCTGGTATTGAAGAGTTTGTTCACGGATACATTCGCACGCCGGGCAATTGCGGCAAGCTCCACGGCATCCGGCGGATTTTCGGTAATATCGATAAATTGATACGCAACACCGGCGTGCTGCAAAAATTGCTCGGCTTTCCGGCAAGTACTGCATTTCTTATAGCCATATAATTTAATCATAAACAATTATTTAGCGGTTATTCTAAAGCTATTCACCGCCTTTAGGTCCCCAAAACACAACCCACGTGACAAAATCCGGTGAGAAGTTCTCGAAGCGATGTTCCACATGCGCCGCTACAAAAAAAACCATACCCGGTTCAAATGCATGACGCTCCCCGGCGACTACGATTTCGCCGTGACCGGAATGAATGAAATACAATTCATCTTGATCATGCGGCGTCTGGATATCGGTCCCTTCCGGAGCGTAAACTTCAACCGACATGGTGCCATGCGCAAAAGCCAGCGTGAAGGGTTCGCCTGAAGGCCATTCGGGGCTGGCTTTTCCAGGAATTCGTTGCATCAAGTCCGTTAACACCGCTTTCAGCATGATTTACCTCATTTATCAGTTATAAGTCTTTTATTTTTAAATCTTATTGCCGAGATTCCGGTGTCTCACGATCGCGGAATTGCCAAATGATGTTGATTGAGTTCCCAATAACTCAAAATCGATTCAATCGCTTGTTCATAACGATCCGCACCCATCGGTTTTGTAATCACACTGTTGGCTTGATTTTCGAGCGCACGGTGGATATCTTTGGCCGCTGCCGAAGTGGTAAAAACAACTACAGGAACGACTTTTAGCGATGCATCGGTCTTAATTGCAGCCAATATCTCATGGCCATCGTATTTCGGCAGCTGCAAATCCAATATGCAAAGCCATGGCATCGGTTGTTGCCGGTTGCGGACTGATTCAAAATAGGCCATTGCCGCACCGCCGTCTGCGACACGAATTACATTGATATCAGGGCGATGCTCCGAAATGTAAAAACTGGTCAGCTCCGCGTGCTCATCGCTGTCTTCAATCAGTAGCAGGTTCCGATGGTCAGATTTCATGGTGAATTCTCGTTTTCAACCTTTTTTACCAATGGAAATTTCAACCAGAATGTCGCGCCGTTTCCGGGAGATGACTCAATCCAAATATCACCGCCGTGAAACTTCATGACTTTCTTAGCAATAGCCAATCCGATTCCGGAACCTCCCTGCTGCGAACTCAATCGATAAAACAAGCCGAAAATTTTTTGATGAAACGCCGGATCGATCCCTTCGCCATTATCCCGGCAAAAGATCAGCCACTGCTGATCGCTGTGTATCGCGCCAATTTCAAGCCGCGGCCCTTGCTCCGTATTATGCGCATATTTAATCGCATTCGAAAGTATATTTTCAAATAACTGCAGCAAGCGGCTTTCATTGCCATTGATCACCGGCAATCCCGGATGGATGATTAAATCAAAATTCGCTTTCTTTAATTCCTCGCTTTGATGCTCGGCAAACTGTTGCAGCAGGACATTCAAATCAATCGGATTCATCTCGGTTTCGATCCGGCTTACGCGGCTCAAATCCAGTAAATCATTAATCAGTTGTTCCATGCGTGTGATCGAAGTGATCACTTTTTCCAGCTTTTCAATGGCTAACTGATAGTTTCCCTGATCGGCAAGCTTCCGCATCATGCTGATAAAACCCATGCTGGTTACCAGGGGTGATTTCAAATCGTGCGATACGGTATGAACAAACTGTTCCAGTTCGTCATTCGAGCGTTCCAGATCGTTGTTGCTTTGTTCCAGCGCGCGTGTTAATTCCATCGATTCGTGCAGCAATTGCTCGGTGCGTATATTCATATTCCGGTAAGCGTTAGCAGCTTCAGTCAGTTCACCGATCTCGTCGCGCACGACATAATTTGGAATGGGCGCATTGTTAACGCCCTGCGCCAAATTCCGGAAAGTCATCGCGATGCGCGAGATCGGACGGATGATGCTTTGCCTGATCACATAAGAGAACAATAATAACAGTAGCAATAAAACGGTTCCCATTGTCAGCAACAAATGCAACGCGTCATTCACATTCGCTAGAAACCCATGTTCCTTGACTGCTATTTCATCCGCCAGCAGCGCTGACAGTTTTTTTGATTGATAGAGAATTTCATAGGCTTCCGCAGCCATGACCACATTAATCAAATAGAGATAGCCTCGCGTCAGTTGCACGGATTCATTAAAGCGATGCTGATATCGATCAAGCCTATCAAACACTTGATCGAGCTTGGAATGGGCAACTCCGCTATGGTCGAGCGCATTTAAGAAACTCAGCGCATCGATAAAATTTTGTTTTCCCGCCAACACATAACTGGAATCGAGGGAATCCAGGTAACGAAACAAATTCTTTTCAACCAGCAACACGCGATTGAGCACGCTTTTCAGTATCAATTGCAATCCCGGATTTTCTTCCTCCAGGGCGATCAGCTCTTGGATCAGGCGTTCGGCTTTTGTCGCATCCTCACGAAAATCCACATTGAGCAATTGTTGTTGCAGGCTTCGTTGTTGCTTTACTTGTAAAAAAGCTGAATAGTAATTTTCCAAGTGATGTTTGATTTCACTTAAGAGTGGCGTGGTAAGCGGTAATTCAGTTTCTAAATTCTGCTCTATTTGACCAAGCAGATTTTCGTAATGACGGATGACCTCATCAGCCGCTGACAGATGTCCGTAATGCGCATAAATGAGCGCCTGACGCTGTATTTCAGCAACCTGCGCGGTGAGTAGCAAATCAATCCGGGTTTTCGTGCTGAAAGAAACAAAATCACGAAAATCTTCAGTGGTTTTATGAAACGTAAAATTAGTAATGCCGATCACAAAAAAAATCAGGATGCCCGCAAAAATATAACCGGCATTAATGCGCTGGCGAAGCTTAAAATGGTCAATGAGATATTTAATCAAAGTATTATGTCACGCCAAGAGAAACTCGTTCCATTTCATCAAGCTATATTCATAGTTAGCCATTACGGTGTTCCAGATCGCGACATTTTCAAATCTTTTTATGTAGGAACCGCCGGTTCGTATATCACCCGGACGGACAGCAATCTTGTTATCCGTGCCTAACAACGATTCCGCCGCAGGCTTGCCGTCATACCAATAATCCCATTCTGCCTGCGACATAAAGGTTTTGGAGCGCTGCGGATTGGAAATGTAATAGCCTTGTCTCGCGATGAAAGCCCCCGGCCACCCTGACAACCACCAATTCATAAATGCGTAGGCAGCTTCTTCACGCTCCCCTTGCGTTTCGCTCGACAGACACATGACGCCATGCCATGCCCGGTAACCTTCCTTTGGCGCCGCATAAATGCAAGGCACGCCTCTACCGTTCAGAACACTGACCGCCGGTGAAAACATACTGGATAAAATGACTTCGCCATTTGCCATCCACTCGATGGAATTGGGTACGGACGACCAGACACCGCGAAAATGCCCAAGCCGTTTCTTTGCGATAACGATTTCAAAGAGCGCATCGATTTCCACACGGCTCATATTACCCATATCGTTAAATGCCACCAGCCCTTGCGCCTGAGCTGCAAGCGCAAGATCAAAAATACCGATAGTGGGCGCATTAACGATGGCTACTTTCCCGGCGTAACGATTGTCCAGCAGCCAGCTCCAACTCTCGGTTTCATAGGGAATGCCTCTGGGAATGACTGCGGCATTGTAGCCAAAGGAATCGGCATTATGCACGTAAGGCAAAAAACTGATAACGTCTGCCGGCGTTGATCCCAAGCTGCCATCCGGTTGAAAGTACAATATTCTATGCGGCGCATCGCCAAGTCCGATTGATCCGGCCGTCGTCAACCGCCCGGTTTTGCTGAGTTCATTGATCTCGGGCCAGTATTGCAACTTATTGATTTTAATTGGCTGAATAGCATCCGCCATCCAGAGTACTTTGATGCTGTCGGACCATTGCTCATAGATGTCGAAACTACGCGGATCGGTTGCAGCTTTCAGCAATACTTCGGCATCGCCACCCGGAAAAAACTGAATATTGATGCCAAGATCTTTTTCGGCCTGAATCCGGATGGTTTCCTGCAATGTCACATGGGTGCCGAGCACCTTGATCGTCGGTTTCCGGTTATAGGCTTTGGCAATCCTTGGAAAAGCAAGGGTGGTTACGGCTGTGGAAGCGATTGCGCCGCTTTGTCGTAAAAAAGTCCGGCGATCCATCGATAAATTCTCAGGAAGTTAATCAAATGACGACCGATCAAATCAATTAAGCAAGCATACCGCACAGTCTGCCAGAAAACGATTAATTGTCCAATCAGTTCATAGCGCCGTCAATTTTGCCAGCGACATCAACAGCCATTTTGTTCCTGCTTGTGCAAACTTAACTTGCACGCGGGTATCGCCGCCGCTGCCTTCGTAATCGATAATCACGCCGGTTCCGAATTTGTCGTGCAGTACACTCTGGCCAATTTTCCAAGGCAGGCCGGTCATACTCTTTGGATGCTGACGCGAAAATCCGGAAAAAGAAGGCGCACCCGGAGAATAATTCGTGGTATTAGCAGCAAAACTAAAATTTTGCGGTGATGGAGATTTTAACCATTTCAAAAAATCCTGCGGTATTTCATCCAGAAACCGCGATGCGATGTTATAGCGCGTCTGACCATGCAGCAGACGGCTTTGAGCAAAACTCAAATACAAGCGGCGGCGCGCGCGCGTCATGGCAACGTACATTAAACGCCTTTCTTCGGATAATCCGTTGATCTCATTGAGGCTATTTTCGTGCGGAAAGAGTCCTTCTTCCAAGCCGCTCAGGAATACACTGTGAAATTCCAGTCCTTTGGCCGCATGAATTGTCATCAGTTGCAAGGCGTCCTGGCCGCTGCCCGCCTGATGCTCGCCGGCTTCCAGCGATGCATGCGCCAGAAATTCCGCCAGGCTGTCATTTTCCGCTTCGTGCACAAAACTGGCGGCGGCATTGATCAGTTCGTGCAAGTTTTCCAATCGCTCGACACTTTCCCGCTCTTTTGCGTAATGCGACGATAATTCGCTGTGAGTCAGCATGTGTTCGATAATTTGCGGCAACGGCAGCGCCGCGCAATCCCGCCTCATGAATAACATCTTCTGCACAAAACCCGCTATGCCTTTTAAAGCTTCCGCAGATTTTTGCAAGACCGCCGCTTCACCGCCGCTTTTTCCGAGAGCCGCCTGCCACAAGCTGATGCCTTGCACTTTGGCGTCATCCAGCAATTGCTCCAGACTCCTGGCGCCAATCCCGCGCGCCGGAAAATTGATCACCCGCAGTAACGCGCTATCGTCATCGGGATTGGCAATCAGACGCAAATAAGCCAATGCGTGTTTGATTTCCTGGCGATCGAAAAACCGCATCCCGCCATATACCCGGTAAGGTATGCCGGCATTGAACAAGCTATGTTCCAGCACCCGCGATTGCGCATTGGAACGATACAGCAAGGCAATCTCGGACAATGCAACGCCGTCATCCCGCAATGCCTTCACTTCATCGGTGATAAAAGCGGCTTCGTCATAATCATTCGGTGCGTTGTATACCCGCAGGGGTTCGCCTTTTCCCTCCGATGTCCAGAGGTTTTTACCGAGACGTTCACTATTGTGTTCAATTAAGGCGTTGGCGGCATCGAGAATATAACCGTGCGAACGGTAGTTTTGTTCGAGTTTGATCACCGTTGAAATACCGAAATCACGCTCAAAGTCTTTCATGTTCCCGCTGTATGCGCCGCGAAAGGCATAGATACTTTGATCGTCGTCGCCGACGGCAAACACCGCAGCCGCATGTCCGGTTTCCGTGCCGGCCAGCAATTTCAGCCATTTGTATTGCAATTGATTGGTATCCTGAAACTCATCGATCAGGATATGCCGGAACCGCGCGCGATAGTGCTGGCACAGCGGCTCATTGCGAGTCAGCAATTCGTAATTGCGCAGCAGTAATTCCGCAAAATCAACCGCGCCTTCCCGCTGGCATTGCAGTTCGTACGCTTGATAAAATTCCAGCATACGGCGGGAAAAAGCGTCCTCGACCACCACATAAGCCGCGCGCAACCCGGCTTCCTTGGCATTATTGATAAACCATTGCACCTGCCGGGGCGGAAATTTTTTATCGTCGGCCTGCAAATCTTTCAGGATTCTTTTGATAAGCCCCAATTGGTCCGCGGAATCGAGGATTTGGAATGTTTGCGGCAGCCCGGCATCCTGAAAATGCGCCCGCAACATACGGTGGCAAAGCCCATGAAATGTTCCAATCCACATTCCTCGCGGATTAATGGGCAACATCGCGGAAATGCGCGCCAGCATTTCCTTGGCGGCTTTATTGGTAAAAGTCACTGCCAGAATGCCGTGAGGACTGGCTTGGCCGGATTGAATCAAATACGCGATCCGCGTCGTTAGCACGCGCGTTTTGCCGCTGCCTGCACCGGCCAGAACCAGCACGGACTGGTGCGGCAAGGTAATCGCTTCCAGTTGCTGTGGATTAAGATCCGTGAGTAAGGATGTCATGCAGCTTGTATATTGCGATTAATCTCAGACTTGATCTGAAAATACAAATAATCCGTAATGCGCCGCATTGGTTAATTCAGAATCGCGATTCTGTTATCGCCGCAATGCGTCGCGATTCATGAATTAACCGGAATTGCCCCAGCGTGATTAAGCTCTGCTTTTGGCGACAATATCCAAAATCAGTGGCGTCAATATCAACTCGATCGCCATACCCATTTTTCCGCCTGGAACGACAATCGTATTGGGGCGGGACATGAACGAATCGTGAATCATTCTTAACAAGTAAGGGAAATCGGCCATTTCAGGATATCTGAAACGAATGACCACCAAGCTTTCATCCAATGTCGGGATTTCCCTGGCAATAAACGGATTAGATGTGTCGACTGTCGGCACCCGTTGAAAATTGATATGCGTGCGGGAGAACTGCGGGGTAATGTAATGCACATAATCATGCATACGGCGCAGAATGGTATGCGTCACTGCTTCTGCCGAGTAACCGCGCGCACTGGTATCGCGATAAATTTTTTGAATCCACTCCAAGTTGACAATGGGCACAACACCGACCAGCAAATCGACATATTTTGCAACATCAGCGGTATCGCTCTTGGCGCCGCCATGCAGGCCTTCGTAAAACAGCAAATCGGAACCCGCCGGTATGGATGACCATGGCGTAAACGTTCCCGGTTTTTGCTGCCAAGGCGCGGCTTCTTCTTCGTTATGGAGATACAAGCGCTTTTGACCGGTTCCTTTTTCACCGTATTCCTTAAACAGCGCTTCCAGTTTCTCGAATTCGTTAGCTTCTGGTCCAAAGTGACTAATCGGACGCCCGTTATTTTTTTCTGATTCCGCCACGGCATGCTTCATCGCCTCGCGGTCGTATCGGTGGAAACTATCGCCTTCAATCACCACTGCATTCAGTTTCTCACGACGGAATATATGTTCAAAGCTGGTCTTTACCGTTGAGGTGCCTGCACCTGAAGATCCGGTAACGGCGATAACCGGGTGTTTTTGCGACATTCTAATTTTCTCCTAAAAATATAATAATAAAATTACCGGACCATATTAGCCTTCGATGGAAATTTTGCATCGCTATGATACTGTTTCTGTTGATAGTCAGCAGCCATGACTTGCTTCGTGCGTCATCAGAATCGGGAAATCAAGCCGTCAAAATTGAAAATGTAAGTATGGAAACTTACAAAAATAATACCGGTCAGATACTTTGCCTAAAATTTCGTGACTATTGTATACCAAGACGCTGTATAGGCATAAATTACCTGTAGTATTCGCAACACTTTTGAAAAATTTTTATCTTTGGCCGTCAATTGCATTCACAATGAAAAACACGCAATGATAACCGGTCAGTTATTTGTTTTATTACTGTTTCATTGCAGTCTAATATCATCCAAGATTGGCGGTAGTAACGATTCTTTTTTTGTCACCCATTTACAGACAGCAACATGAACCGGAGAATTACTATCCTAGACACGCTACCGGCATTTTTATCAGGATCCGCGAGACTATTATCCTGTTATCAAGGAATGTACTCAACCCGCCACACTATGATTATTTGGGAAATGCTGATTAATTCGGCGAGCGGGATGAAGCACGAGGCGCGCGGAACGCAGCAACCGAGACATATCAATAAGATAGGCGAGAGAGCGAGTACCGCGCAACGAAGTGATTCGCTCGTGCAGTCAATTAATCAGTATTTCCTTAGAGAGAATCCTCAATGAAAACAGTCAATTCGTTATGTGCAGCTTGTGTCGTGTGTTTTTTGGCTGCATGCGTGCATTTGCCATCGGGACCCAGTGTCATGGCGTTACCGGGTACCGGCAAAAGCTTTGAACAGTTCCGCGCGGATGACTACGAGTGCCGCAGCTATGCTTATGAACAGGTGGGCGGCACGACTCCCCGGCAATCAGCGCAGTCGAGCGGTTTGGAAAGCGCAGCCATTGGCGCCGGTCTGGGAGCGGCTGCGGGAGCGGCGATTGCTGGCGGTGGTGGAGCCGCTGTGGGTGCCGGCGCAGGGTTATTGGCCGGAGGATTGGTTGGCTCCGGTACCGCCAGCACTTCCGCGTATGTCAATCAGCAACGCTATGATATCGGTTATATCCAATGCATGTACGCCAAAGGTCATCGGGTACCCATAGCTGGCAGAATTACTGAAGACCCACCCGTAAGTCGGGCTAGAAACCCGGTATCACCGGCTCCCGAATTTATCCCGCCGCCACCGCCGCCAGGAAATCCACCGCCACCGCCATTACGCTGAAGAAGCTTTAAAAAAGGTCGCGGTTCGCATGCTTATCGGGTGCATAACTCCCGGTTTATTGAACTTGCAATAACTCGGTATGATAATGCGCTAAAATAATCAAAAAAATAACCCTGTTGAATCAGATATAATTCGCAATTCGTTAATGCATTGCCAATATATTAGAATAAATATATTTTAGAATAATAACTTAGGAGTTAATTGTGCATCCGATTGTACCTATAATCATGGCATTTGGCGCCATCTTGTTTTTCGTTGGAATAATTGTCCAAGTGCGATTTGGCGCGAAGCGAATCAAAATAGTAAAACTACGTGGCAAAGAATATAAGCTCTGGCAATTCGTCTTAACTACAATTGGCTCAGGAGTCGCTTTGATCATCGTTTCAGTTTTAGTACCCAAATACCTACCGTATCAACCGGAATCTACGGCTCAAACTGTTCAACCTGCTATCTCTGGAAATTTGAAATACGAACTGGATTCGATTCTATCCAGTTTGAAAATCAACAACGGCCCGCTGATGGATGCGATCAGCCGTTTCCAATCGGAATATCCGGAAGCGTTAAAGCGCGGTGATAAAAATGTCACCGACCTGCTCGTGCTTGAAATGGCTTTTCGAATCAGAACTGAATTACAAAACCTGGATTACCCGGAAAGTCAAATAGAGCGTGAGGTTGAGCGGATTACTGGAATTCTGAAGCAGCCTGCTCAGCAAGGCAGATAGAATGGGAAAAACAAAATCTATATCTATAAAGACAGGTGAGTTTCTGAGCACCATTTGACCCAGCAAATCGCTTGTACAGGCAATTAATCAGTATTTCCCAGCACTATGGACACTGATAAACCGGTGCCAATCGGCTTAAATTGATTATCTCTAACACTATAAGGACTCGTTATGATCAAATTGCTTCAAACTCTTCTGGCAGTATTCATAATTTCTTTAGCACTGCCGCAATTAGCGCTTGCCGAGCAATACCCTGATAAAGTCATGGAAAAGCTTGGTAACGGGCTTGCCAATGCAGTAACCGGTGTCGCTGAAATTCCAAAAACCATCACGATTGTCGGCAATCGTGATGGTGTCGTTCATGGCATGACTGTCGGTTTTTTAACAGGAATCGCAAATGCTGTCGGGCGCTCACTGAGCGGTGCTTTTGATATCGCCACTTTTTTAATTCCCACAACGCCTTTTGTGAAACCCGCTTATATATGGGATGATTTCAACCGAGAAACTGCTTTTGTTGAATCACATATGCGCTAACGCGGTTCTTTCTCGCCATCCGATTGGTAATTTAATAATCTGATGGCGAGCGGTTTCCGGTTATTTTCCCGCCAACCGTTCCGTATATTCATCCAATAGTCAAATGGTATTGCTGATGATTGCCGGTGGCGAATCTGCAATCAGACATTCTTTAAATACATAACTACCCGGCTCTTCAGCCAATCCGTCACTTTCAATCAAGTCAAACCGGACACAATCTTTCTCTTTAAAGGAGTATCGATATTTTTCGGGTAATTTCATGTCCGGCAAGGAAATCTCATGAAACAAACTTTTCTCGACCCACCAGCGGCCTGATTCGCTGAAATGCGTGCTTTCACCATTCGCGTCGGTGAAACTAAAATCAATGGCGTAGGAACCATCGGCATTTCGAGTCTGCGTCCAGCGTTTTAGCAAACCGCCTTCTTCCAAGAACTCACCGGACCAGACACCGATTAACTTGACATCGATAAATGGTTGCTGATGGGTGGTTGCAAGCGAGCCACAGCCATTTAAAAAGAATAGCAATAATGCCCCTGCAAAAAGATTTTCAACTAATTTAACCATGGTTGGCGTACGTGTAGGTGAATCGATAAAAATTTCCTGATTATTTTCCGGTATATCGCAATAGTGATGACATGACGAAGCCGCTTAGTCAGGCTAATTATTTGATGAATCGTTCGCGGCAACCAATCCAACACCACCTCATTCACCCGGTTTCCACTTCCACCGCAACCACACGCGAAGTTGCCTGAATGCTTCGTCATCAATACCATCCGGCAAGATGGTTATGCTATCTGTAAAAAAATTTCCTTCCGGTTGCAAAATTAATACAGACAGATAAGGCGACACAAAACTATTATTAAGGATATTACAGACAATTTTCTTATTTGAACGCATTGTTGCCACGCATTGACTATTCTCTGTCAAAACCAATTCAGTCACCGCATTATTCGCCATCAGCAAAGCATCTTTGCGCACATAATGAATAAGGCTGATGATGATCAAAATGATTGTCATGCTTTTCAATATCCAAGATAGCGCCAGCGTCCATAATACGCAGGCGGTTGCCGTGTGCGCAATTATCAAGATCGCTGCCAGCAAATACGAAGGCTTGCGGCGGATGATCAGATTTTCCATGGTCAAGTCGGGAAAGTTTTTTTGTAATTGAGCGAATTCTTTTAAAACCCGCGCTTGATTATAGTCAAAGCGCTTATCGTATAATCTCGTCAATTTGAATGCTGACAAGATTATGAATACTGAATGGCAGAACTATTTAACTAAACATTCCGCGGTTGTCAAAGATGATTCGGTAATACATTTCGGCGACAGCGCCGCTGAATTGCTTGCAACAGAAACCACGACGGTTATTTCCGATCTTTCTCATCGAGGCTTGATTCAATTCTCCGGTGGCGATGCAAAAGCTTTTCTGCAAAGTCAGCTCAGTTGCGATATTTATGAGATTGGTTTGGGCACAGCAAAATATGGCAGTTATTGCACACCCAAAGGTAGAGTATTGGCAAATTTCATCGTGTGGCAACACGGCAATGAACTGTTTATGCAATTACCTGTTAGCATGCTGCATGCGATCCAAAAACGGCTATCGTTGTATGTATTGCGAGCAAAGGTAACCATCACCGATTGCAGTGATCAATGGATACGCTTTGGCATTGCCGGTCCTGATGCGATCGCACTCGTTCAGGAAGCGGATAACTCCCTCAACGATTTTTCCGGCCCGATGTGCATGCAACATACCGAGAAGTTAAGCATTCTTTATCACTCAATCAATCGCGTGGAAATTATCACTACCGTAGAGAATGCTCAAATATTGTGGGATCGGCTCGCCCGGCACGCCAGACCGGTAGGATTTAGTTGTTGGGATTGGCTGGAGATTCAAGCGGGAATTCCTGCGATCTTGCCCGAAACCCAGGAAATGTTTTTGCCGCAAATGATTAATCTCGATGCAATCGGTGGCGTTAGTTTCAAGAAAGGCTGCTATCCGGGACAGGAAATTGTGGCGCGTACGCAGTATCTTGGAAAGCTCAAGCGGCGCATGCAATTGGTTCACGTAGCAGCCAACTCGGCGATCACAGCCGGTGACGCTCTCTATAGTGTCGAAACCGGCGATCAATCCAGTGGAAATATCGTGAATGCCGCGCCGTCTCCACAAGGCGGATTCGATGCCTTAGCCGTCGTGCAGTGCAGCAGTGATGATGCAAGTGAAATCCACTGCCATTCATTACAGGGCCCGGTCCTGGAATTCCGGTCCCTACCCTATCCATTGCCAGCCTGAACCATTCGTTCCGGTCACACTGTTATCTTTGATCAATTGGCTCTTGCTGTTTTGTTTTTTGCGAGAAACGCAAACTTTCGGGAGCATTGGTGCCGCCGGTCACGACAAATGTCATCGCTTCCTCGGTAGTCCAATCGGTTAATATCACGTTTTCCATTGGCAGGATTTCGATATAACCGGAGGTCGGGTTCGGCGAGGTCGGTACATAAACCGCAGCCAGTTGTTTTCCAGTGTCTTTATCCCGCATGATTTTGGTGGTGGATTCAAAATTGAAGTGCAACTTTTGTAAGGAAGTTTAGGAAGCAAGCTGCGGTAGTATCGGAGCTTCTTAAACGACCAAGTAGAAGGAGCACAGATGAAGCACTACAAGCAGCTCACCAGC
>WBZO01001064.1_pt1 | contig 47599 bp, 42 predicted proteins | sample 5204261 | NCBI WGS metagenome assembly WBZO01 (sample SAMN12412400, study PRJNA552823) | activated sludge metagenome | isolation source: activated sludge from anammox sidestream of wastewater treatment plant... | place: USA: North Carolina | collected 2017-09
CTTTGCGAAACAAAAACTTTGACGAATTGAAACTCCTGCTCGATCAATCCCGCTTCAATTATCAACACATCGTAGGCGCGGAAACAGATAAACACGGAGACAAGTAAACAGATCTCCAATTACCAATCTCTACTCTCTACTCTCTACTCTCTATTCTCTATTCTCTACTCTCTATTCTCTATTCTCTACTCTCTATTCTCTATCCCCCCATGCTCATCGCCCCCATCACACATCCACTAAACGCCGTCGTCCGTGTCCCCGGCTCCAAATCCCTCACCAACCGCGCTTTACTCATTGCCGCGCTCACGGGCGGAAAAACGCAAATCACCAACGCCCTCTTCTCCGACGACTCGCGTTACTTTGCCAAAGCCCTGCAAACCCTCGGCTTCGACGTGCAACTGGACGAAATAAATCACACAATGACCGTCGCAGGACTGGGCGGAAAAATCCCCGAAACCAAAGCCGAACTCTTCATCGGCAACGCCGGAACCGCCGCAAGATTCCTCTCCGCATTTCTGACTCTCGGACACGGAGAATACATCCTCGACGGCGACTCGCGCATGAGAGAACGCCCCATTGGCGATTTAGTGGAGGCGTTGACGCAGTTGGGATGTAATATTCAGCCAGTACAGAAAGCAGCGGGCAGAAAGCAGATTTCCCCGCCTCTGAAGATACTTGCTTCCGGGCTGAAAGGCGGTAAGGTAAAGATCGCTGGAGATATTTCCTCCCAGTTTTTATCCGCGCTCCTGATGACCGCCCCCTACGCCCAAAGCCCCATCGAAGTGGAACTCGCCACCGAACTCAACTCCAAACCCTATGTGGACATGACCCTCTCCGTCATGAAAGACTTCGGCGTGGAAGTGGAGCGGGATGGCTATGAATATTTCAGTGTCCCACTTACGAGTTACAAGTTACAAGTTACAGGAATCGTAACTCGTAACTCGTATCCCGTTGAAAGCGACGCCTCCGCCGCCTCCTACTTCTTCGCCGCCCCCGCCATCTGCGGAGGGAGCGTCACCGTCGAAAACATCTCGCGCAAATCTGTTCAAGGCGATATTGGTTTTCTCGATGTCCTGCGACAAATGGGCTGCATCGTGACGGAATCGAACAACGCCATCACAGTCCATCGTCCATCGTCCATCGCCGGCGTTGACATAGATATGCGCGACATCCCCGACACCGCCCAAACCCTGGCCGCCATCGCCCCCTTCGCCGATTCCCCGACCCGCATCCGCGGAATCGCCTCGGCGCGAGTAAAGGAGACTGACCGCATCCACGCCACCTGCGTCGAACTCGCTCGCCTCGGCGTCCGCGTGGAAGAACACGAAGACGGCATGACTATTTATCCAACCTTCAACCCTCAACCTTCAACCTTCAAACCTGCAACCATCCAAACCTACAACGACCACCGCATGGCAATGGCTTTTTCCCTCATCGGCTTGCGCTCCGACGGCGTGACCATCGAAAACCCCTCCTGTGTTTCCAAGACATTTCCGAATTATTTTGAAGTCCTCAATCAATTAAGAAGTCAACCGGCATGAATCCCAATTACCAATTACCAATCGCCAATTACCAACTGGGACTCATCGGCTATCCCCTCGATCATTCCCTCTCGCCGAGAATCCACTCCGCCGCGCTAAAATCTTGCGGATTGGCTGGAGACTATTCCCTATTCCCCATCCCCCCCGAAGACAGACAAGCCCTGCAAGCCCTGCTCGCCCGCGTCCGCTCCGGCGACATTCGCGGACTCAACGTCACCATCCCGCATAAACAAAGCGTCGTCGAATTCATGGACGACCTGACTCCCACCGCCCAAGCCATCGGCGCAGTCAACGCCATGTACATGCGCGGAAATAAATTGATCGGCGACAACACCGACGCGGCGGGATTTTTGGCAGACTTGAAGAAGGTAAACAAGGAGACTGGCGCACAGGGAAACAAATCTGCGCTGGTCCTCGGCGCAGGCGGATCGGCGCGGGCAGTCGTTTACGCCTTGCTCAATGACGGCTGGAACGTCACCCTCGCCGCCCGCAGACTTGAACAAGCCGGACAACTCGCTAAATCAGTTGCAAGTTACAGGTTACAGGTTACAAGTTATGAAACCTTTCAACCTTCAACCCTTCAATTACTCTCAGGGCAAGCCTTCGACTTGCTGGTTAATACAACCCCGCTCGGCATGACCCCCAACATTGACCAATCCCCCCTGCCCGAAAACATTCTTTTGCCAAAAGATATAATGATTTACGATCTGGTCTACAACCCGCGCGAAACCAAACTCGTCCGCGACGCCAAAGCGCAGGGATGCCGCGCCGCAACCGGAATCGGAATGCTCATCGAACAAGCCGCCCTCGCCTTTGAACTATGGACCGGCCACACCCCGCCGCGCACAGCCCTCTATCAAGCAATCTAACCACTGATACTTTCCACCCTCACCACTCGCAACCTTCAACCTTCCTCCTTCAACCTTCAACCTTCAACCTTCAACCTCCAACCTTCAACCTCCAACCTGACACCTTCAACCGGAATCCCCCCATGCCCCTACGCTTCCTCACCGCCGGAGAATCTCACGGCCCCGCCCTCACCGCCATCCTGGACGGAATCCCCGCCGGATTGCCATTGACTCCCGACATCATCAATAAAGAACTCGCCCGCCGCCAGCAGGGCTACGGCTCTGGCGGACGCATGAAGATCGAAAAAGACGCCGTCCAAATCCTCGGCGGAGTGATGGCGGGCGAAACCACCGGCGCGCCCATCGCCATGCTGGTCAAAAACGCGGACCACATCAAATGGAAGGGCAAAGCCGTCGAACCGATGACCGCCCCGCGCCCGGGTCACGCCGACCTCACCGGCGCGGTCAAATATGGCTATAAAGATTTACGCCCCGCCCTCGAACGCGCCTCCGCCCGCGAGACAACCATGCGAGTCGCCGCAGGCGCCGTCTGCAAACACCTCCTCGCCCAATTTGGAATCATCGTCGGCGGATACGTCGTCTCCATTGGCGAAGCGGCGGCGGACTTTGGCGATACGCCCTACGCAGAACGCTTCACCCGCGCCGAAGAGTCCGATATCCGCTGCCCGGACCCAGCGTCCGCAAAAAAGATGCGGGACGAAATCGAAAAAACCATTCGCGGAAAAAACACCCTCGGCGGAATCATCGAAATCGTCGCGCTCAACCTCCCAATCGGGCTTGGCTCCTTCGCCCAATGGGACAAACGCCTCGAAGCCAAACTCGCCCACGCCATCATGTCCGTTCAAGCCATCAAAGGAATCGAAATCGGCGACGCCTTCGACAACGCCAAACGTCCCGGCACGGAAGCGCACGACCCAATACAAATGCAGAATGTAGAAGGCAGAAGGCAGAATGAAAACCTTCAACCTTCAACCATCAACCTTCACCGTTTAACCAACCGCGCCGGAGGCATCGAAGGCGGAATCTCCAACGGACAGCCGATCGTGATTCGCGCCGCGATGAAACCGATCGCCACCACGCTTCTTCCCCAGCCGACGGTTGATCTGGCGTTACAAGCCGACTCTCCCACCAAATATGAACGCTCCGACTTCTGCCCCGTCCCCCGCGCCGTCCCCATCCTCGAAGCCATGACCGCCTTCGTCCTCGCCGACGCCCTGCTCGAAAAACTCGGCGGCGACTCCATGACCGAAATCAAACCCCGCTTCAACTCCCTGCGCCAGGCCACACTCGAAGATTTGCCAATGGACAATCTTCCGCATGTGTTTTGGGATTAATCATTCTCGTCATTGCGAGGAGCGCTCTTGTTCTTTGCAACGAAGCAATCTCCAATTTGACGACGAGATTGCTTCGGACGGAAGAGCATCGTCCTCGCAATGACGGATGGAGCATCATGACCCACCTCTTCCTCTACGGACCTCCCGGCACAGGCAAATCCACAATCGGACGACTACTCGCCAAGAGTCTCCAACTTCCCTTCGTTGACCTCGACCGCATCATCGAAACAAACGCGGGCATGTCCATTCCGCAGATCATGGAACAGCGCGGCGAGACCGCCTTCCGCGACATGGAAACTGCGGCGTTGAAATCGCTGACAGCCGAAAAAGAAAACGTCGTTGCCCTCGGCGGCGGCGCATTATTGCGCGAAGAAAACCGCGCCTGCGCGGAAACAAACGGCAAAATCCTTTTGCTCATGGCGGAACTGCCCACACTGCTTGACCGCGTTCAACGCGAACCGGGCAAACGCCCGCTTTTGGCGGGGGATTTGAAAAACAAACTCGCGGCGTTGCTGGAAAAACGCAAAACGCATTACGCCTCCTTCCCCTTACAACTTCAAGTGGACGGCAAGCCCGCCGAACAAAACGCGCGCGAAGCGCAGATCAAACTCGGCAGGCATCGCCTCTCCGCAATGGGGGAATACGACGTAATGGTAGGTCGGATTGGCGATCCGACCTACGGCGATCTGATCGTCACCGACGAAAACGTGGCGAAATATCACCTCGAAAAATTCAACGGCATAAAATCCGTCGTCATCCCCGCGGGCGAAGAGCATAAAAATCTCCAGACCGTCTCGCGCCTGTGGCAAGCCTTTCTCGAAAACGGACTCGACCGCAAAAGCGTCGTCATTGCCCTCGGCGGCGGCGTCGTCGGCGACCTGACCGGCTTTGCCGCATCCGCCTACATGCGCGGCATTGATTGGATCGGCATCCCCACGACCCTGCTCTCCATGGTGGATGCGTCGCTGGGAGGAAAAACCGGATTCGATTTACCCGAAGGAAAAAACCTCATCGGCTCTTTTCATCCCCCGAAGCGGGTCATTGCAGACCCGAGCCTTTTGCTTACGCTGACGGCGCGCGAACTGCGCTCCGGCATGGCGGAGGTTGTGAAGCACGGAATCATTTCGTCGCCCGATTTATTTGCCATGTGTCGGCGCGGCATGGGCTGGGTCAAGGACAATCTCGAAGAGGTCGTCAAACATGCGATGGCGGTGAAAATCAAAATCATCGAAGAAGACCCGTACGAGAAAGGCTTCCGCGCCGCGTTGAATTTGGGGCATACCGTCGGCCACGCGGTGGAACTTGTCAGCAGGTTTGAACTGCGGCATGGCGAGGCGATCGCCATCGGTATGACAGCCGAGGCGAAGTATTCCGCCCGGGTCGGGCTGGCAAGCCAGAGCGCGGTCGAGGCGATTGAATCCACTTTGGAGGCGTTGGGACTGCCCACGCGCATCCCTGAAAACATGCCGCGAGAAGAAATCATCCGCGCCATGCGGGTGGATAAAAAAAAGAATGCAAAGTCAATCCGTTTTGCCCTGCCGGTGGAAATCGGCAAGGTTGAACTGGTGAATGTGGAAGACTTGGAAGCGGTGATTGGAGAGTAGAGAGTAGAGAGTAGAGAGTAGAGAGTAGAGAATAGAGAATAGAGAGTAGAGAATAGAGAATAGAGAGTAGAGAATAGAGAATAGAGATTGGACAATTGCCAATTACCAATCACCAATTACCAATCACCAATTTACCAATTTACCAATTTACCAATCACCAAGCTCTACAAGGAGACACCATGAAAATCCTCATCCTGCACGGACCCAACCTGAATTTGCTTGGAACGCGCGAGCCCGAAGTGTACGGCTCAACGACGCTGGACGACATCAATGAAAGAATGACCGCGCTTGGAAAAGAACTCGGCGTCGAGGTGACATGCCTGCAATCGAACCACGAAGGCGCGTTGATTGACGCCCTGCACGACGCGCGGATGTGGGCGGGCGGCGTGGTCTTTAACCCCGGCGGCTACACTCACACCTCGGTCGCCTTGCGCGACGCGATCTCCGCGATTGCGATTCCCGTGATCGAAGTTCACCTGTCAAATGTATATGCGCGCGAAGAATTCCGCCATGTCTCGATGATCTCGGCGGTGTGCAAAGGCAAAGTGAGCGGATTCGGCTGGCGGTCTTATGAATTGGGACTGCGGGGGTTGGTTAGTTTTGTGGCTGACGGTATATCGTAGGGGCGGCCAAACGCCGTACTGCAAACTTTAGTTTGCGCACGCGCAATCCGCAAACTGAAGTTTGCGGCACAGCCGCGTTACACGCTAAAACGCGCATACGACCCCAGCACGCGCAACATCAGCGCGTATTCGCCCAAATGATCGAGCGCGCGTCTGGATGCTTCATCTTCGAGCGAGCCGATGAAATCTATATAAAATAAATATTCCCAGGGCTTGCCCGCCAATGGGCGCGATTCGATCTTGGTCAGGTCAATGTCGCGCAGGGCGAAGACGCTCATGGCTTTGAACAACGAGCCGGGGACGTTCTTCAGCGTGAAGACAATGGACGTTTTTGCCGCGCCCTGCGGGGCGACCGGTTCGCGCTGAATCGCAAGAAAGCGCGTGTAGTTCTCCGGGTTGTCCTCGATGCCCTCCTCCAAAATTTTCATTCCGTACAATTGCGCCGCGCGTTTCGAGGCGACAGCCGCCGTGTCGCGCGCGCCGGATTCTTTCAACATCTTCACGCTGCCCGCCGTGTCGTAAACGGTTTCGCTTTTGATGCCGTTCTTCCGAAAATACCCCAGGCATTGACCGATTGCCTGCGGATGGCTGATGGCTTTTTTGACGTCCTCTTTCTTCACGCCTTCGTTCGCGATCAAACAATGCCGCACGCGCAAAAAATATTCGCCCGCAATGTGCAGGGAATGGCGCAGGAGCAGGTCGTAATTCTGGTGGATGCTCCCCGCCAGCGAATTTTCAATCGGCGCCAGAGCCGCGTCGCATCTCCCGGAGACGACCGCGTCGAACATCGCCTCGAACGATTCGCACGGGACGGATTCAACCTCCCCAAAATACTCGAACAGCGCCTGCTCCGAATAAGCCCCCGGCTCGCCCTGAAACGCAACTTTCATAATAGACTCCATTTGTTATGAAATACAACCCACAACCCGCAACCCACAACCTGCAACCCACAACCTGCAACCCGCAACCTGCAACCTTCAACCCTCACCCCGCCCACTCCACAATCTTCCGAAACCCGCTCTCCACATCTTCATCCGATGCGGCGATGCACATTCTTATAAAACCCTCGCCCTGATTCCCGAACGCCGAACCCGGCACCAATCCCACGCCCGCTTCTTCGAGGATTCTTTCGCAAAGTTCGAGGGAGGACAGCTTCATCGGGCGCAGATCGAGGAAGAAATAAAAGGCGCCCTGCGGCGGCGAGACGCGGACCTTATCGCTTTCGAGTTCGCGCGCGATTCTCAAGACCGATTCGCGGCGGCGGGCGTACCCGTCCCGCATCTGCGCGGTGACTTGTTGAATCGCCGGGTCGGTCAACGCAAAGGTCGCGGCTTTTTGAATGAACGGCGCGACGCAGGTGATCGAATTCTGCCCGGCTTTCAGCGCGTTTTCGATCACAGAGGCGGGGGCGGCAAGGAAGCCCACCCGCCAGCCCGTCATCGCATAAGATTTGGACAGGCTGTTGACAAGAATCGTCCGCGCCTTTGCGCCGTCGAACGCCGCTGCGCTGACCGGCTTTTCTTCGTAATACAGACTGCCGTACACCTCATCGCTGACGATCCACAGGTCGTTGGCTTTGGCGAAGTCCTGCAATTTTTGAAGGTATTCCCGCGTCGGGTACGCGCCCGTCGGGTTGGAGGGGTAGTTCAGGACAATGACCCGCGTTTTGGGCGTCAGCGCTTTTTCCCAGGAATCAAAATGCGGGATGAAGCGATTCTCCGCGGGGGCTGGCACGCGGATCACATTTCCCCTCAGCATGATCGCCATGTTGGAATGAGTCGCCCACGACGGGTCGGGGATCAACACGTCGTCGCCTGGGTTGAGGATGGATTGCATGGCGATGTAATAGGCGTGGATACCGCCGTGCGTGACGAGAATCTCCGAAGCGGGATCGTACGTCGCGTTTTCATCGCGCAATAATTTCGCCGCAATCGCCTCGCGCAGTTCGGCGTATCCGCGCGAGGGACCGTAATGAGTCAAACCGCTTTGGATGGCTTTCAACGCCGCCTCTGCGATCGCGGGATGCGTGCCAAAATCCGGGTCGCCCACCTGCAAGCCGATGATATTTCTTCCGCCAGACTTCAGCGCAAGGATTCGATCCGCCATGGCGACGGTGGCGGATTGACGGATCAGATCGAATTGGGAGTTAAGATTCATGGAATATCCATTGTAAAAAATTTCCGCATTATACCGCGCGCCTGTCGTCGTTTGTCGGGCATTCGGAGGCGGTGTGCGCGCAAAACATGTCAGGCAGATTGCTCCCTGCGCCGTCCTTAGCGAGGGGTTCTCCTCATAAACGCCGCTCCCGCCTGGCGCAGACGGACAGCCCCTTTTCCCGCCCGGGTATAATGTCGGCGACGCTTTTTTTCTGCTTTCATCGTTTACTTTTCCATTCCCGTCCCTCGTTCCGCTCGCCAACACGAGAAACGCCCATGATGAACAATAAACAACTTGCGAATGTTTTTATTCTGATCGCCAACCTGCTCGAGATCAAAGGCGAGATCGTCTATAAGACTCTCGCCTATCGCAAAGCGGCTGAGAGTTTGGAATCGCTGGGGCGCGAAGCGGAGGAATTCTGGAAAGAGGGCAAACTCAGGGACATCCCCGGCGTCGGTCAAGCCATTGCGGAAAAAATCGAAGAACTCCTCTCGACCGGCAAACTCGGATTCCTGGAGAAGTTAAAGAAGGAAGTCCCGGAGAGTCTGGCGGGCTGGTTGCAAGTCCCTTCGTTAGGACCGAAAAAAGTTGCGTTGATTTGGAAAACGTTGAACATCGCCACGCTCGCCCAACTTGAAGCGTCGGCAAAGGCGGGCAAGTTGCGCGACCTGCCCGGCATGGGCGCAAAATCTGAAACCGCAATTTTGGAGGGCATCGCTTCTCTCGCACGTCGCTCAGGCCGGCTTCCGTTGGGAAAGGCATACCCGCTCGCGCAGGAGATCATCAAAGTCCTCAAAGGCGTGAAAGGAGTCGTCGCCGCAGAACCCGCGGGGAGTTTAAGGAGGATGCGCTCCACCATCGGCGATCTCGATATTCTCGTCTCATGCAATGATTCGGCGGCGGTGATGGAAGCCTTCGTCAACCTCAAAGGCGTGGAGCGCGTGTTGGGAAAGGGCGAGACGAAATCGAGCGTCGAATTTTCTGACGGCGTGCGCGCGCAGGTCTGGGCGCATCCGCCGCGGGAGTTTGGGACGGCGCTCCAATACGCCACCGGCTCGAAGGATCACAACGTTCAATTGCGGCAGATCGCGCTCGAGAAAGGCTTGTCGCTGTCGGATCATTCGTTCAAAAATGTGAACTCTTCGACAGGCTCAGGGCGAGCGGCGGCAAAAGAAATATTTTGTTCGACGGAAGAGGAAGTGTATAAAACATTGGGCTTGCCGTGGATTCCGCCTGAACTGCGCGAAGGGCGCGGCGAGGTGGAGGCGGCGAAGAAGAATAAACTTCCCAAACTGATCCAGGTCGGGGATATCAAATCCAATTTGCACATGCACTCGACCTACAGCGACGGCAAATTGAGCATGATGGATATGGCCCGCGCCGCCATCAAGCGCGGGCTGAAGGCGATCGCTTTCACCGATCATTCCGTCAGCCTCGGCGTTGCCAACGGTTTGTCCATCGAACGACACAAGGAGCAAGCCGCTGAAATTAAAAAGATTCAAAAACAACTTGGGGATGAGATTTTGATCCTGCACGGGAGCGAAGTGGAGATCAAAGGCGACGGCTCGCTCGATTACCCGGATAAATTCCTCGCCTCGCTCGACCTCGTGGTTGCCTCTCTCCATTCGAGTTTGCGCCAGCCGCGAGAGAAGATCACCGAACGGCTGCTCAAGGTCGTGAAGAATCCGCATGTTGATATCATCGGTCACCCGACGGGACGCGAACTTCCCGACCGCGAAGCCGCAGATTTGGACATGGAAGTTATTTTACAAGCCGCCGCCGAATCGGGCGTGGCGCTGGAGATCAACGCCCATCCCTCGCGCCTCGACCTCGACGACGCTCACGCCCGCCGCGCGAAGGATTTGGGCGTCCTCATCAGCGTCAACACCGACGCGCACTCCGAGGCGGATTACGATATGCTCCATTACGGCGTGGCAATCGGCCGCCGCGCCTGGCTGGAGCCGAAAGATGTTGTCAACACATGGTCGGCGGATAATCTGACAAAGTGGTTGAAGAAGAGAGGATGAGCGGATGGAAAATAAAAACGCAAAACGAACTGCATTGTTGATCGCTGGCGGCATGGATGCTCTCCTTGGCGCGATCGGACTGCTCTTTTACTTTGGGCTTTTGCCGTTCGACCTCGACGCCATGGGAATTCCCCGATGGGTTGCGGGCGTGGTTGGGGCGGCGTTGTTCTTTTCGGGGTTGGCGGTTTTCGCCTACAACCTGTCGGCGCCGGATTCGACCGAATAAGTAGGGGCAGCCCGCCCGGGGTGATGGAAGACGCTCGCAGGGAAGCGGCAAGCCGGGGCGGAGTCTGAGGCGCGGGCTGGTTTGGGGCGGCGATAATCGTCGCAGTTTGGATTCTGATTCTGGCGTGACTGATCAAATCCGTGTTTTGAAATCATTGAAAGTCGGAAGAGTTCTGTAGGGGAATTGTAAGCAAAAAGGGCGAAACGGGATGAGATTCGCTGAAAATCGCCCTTTAATGACATTATAATAATGTTGCATTTCCGGGCGGGGCTGTTTGGCCGCCTGTATAATGCCTGCGGCAGTTCTGTACGGTTTTCACATGAGCATTCGTATAAAGGTCGCCCTGCCCTACCTTTTATTGACCGTGATCGTGTCGGTGATCGGGGTCTATGTGGTGACGCGCCTGGTCACCAGTTCGCTGACCGAACGTCTGACCAATCAGTTGCTCGAAGCGGGCAGGGTGGTCTCGGATAGTTTTGTGCGTCAGGAAGGTTTCCATGTGAGTGAAGCCCGGCGCATGATGTTCACTGAAGGGGTTGGGGTTGCGGTTCGAGGCGCGGACCGCGAAGCGGCGCTGAAGATCGTGGAGCCGCTCTTCGGAACCAGCGCGACGGAGAACGTCATCATCGTCTCGCCGGAGGGGAAGGAACTGCTCCACCTGCTCAAAGACAACGATGGGAATGTCGTCGTTGTGGATCAGGACACGGGGGCGGGAAACATGCAACTGGTCGCTTCGTATTTGAGGAATAGAAACCCTCAGGAGTCGCCGCATCGTTTTTTGGGCGGGAATTTCGTCAATGATAATGTTTATTATTACACCGCCCTGCCGATGACCTCGGACGGGGACAACTTCGACGGGGTCGTCATCATCGGCACTTCGGTCAACACGCTCCTGCCGGTTTTCAAACAGGTCGCGCTGGCGGATATCGTCCTCTACGCGCCCGACGGCGGGGTCATCCTTCACACATTCGGCTCGGCGGACGCGGCCGCGCTGGAGTTGTTGAATCTCTCCGCGGCAGATTACGGGGAGATCATCAACACCGACGAGGAACTCGTCACGGGCGAGAATAACCTGATGATCGCGGGGCGCACGTTTACGATCGGACGCGCGCCTTTGCAGGTGGGCAACGACCGGATTGCCGTTTTCGCCGTGGCGTTGCCGACCGATTTCGTCACCCAGGTGGGCGCGGAAAACCGCACGACGTATGTCGTCATCTTTACCGTTCTCACGCTGGCGGTGGCGGCGATCGGGTACTTTGTTTCGCGCATGATCATCGTGCCGTTGTTTTCGCTGGTCAGGACCTCGCAAGCCATCGCGGGGGGCGACCTTAACCGCAGGACGGGCATCCGCACCGGCGACGAGATCGAAACCCTGGCGAGCAGTTTCGACGATATGACCGCCAAACTGCAAAAGAAGACCGTCGAGCTGGAGGAAAAGAACATCGAACTGGGCGAGAAAAACGAACTGCTCCGAAAGATGGACAGGACCAAGACCAACTTCATTTCGATCTCGGCGCATGAACTGCGCACGCCGCTGACCTTGATCATGGGATACTCGCAAATGTTGAACCAGGACCTCGGGCATGACCCGGAGATGCAGAAACTGGCGCGCGGCATCCTCGACGGCGCGGAACGCATGACCGACGTGGTGGAAAGCATGCTCGACGTTTCGCGCATAGACAGCAACGCCCTCAACCTGCGCAAGACCAACATACAACTGGACGCCGTCATCCGCAAAGTGCAGAAGGAATTCTCGCCGGCGCTTGCCGAGCGCAGAATCAAGTTAAGCCTCGAAGGGCTGGAGAATCTGCCAGTCGTTACCGCCGACCCCGACATGATACAGAAGGTCTTCTACCATCTTGTCATGAACGCCATCAAATTCACGCCCGACGGCGGCAATGTGAAAGTCTCGGGCAGGTTTGTAAACGGCGCGGAGCCGCCCCAGGTTGAAATCTCCGTTTGCGATACCGGCATCGGCATTGACCCGGGTATGCACGAAATTATTTTCGAGAAATTTTCACAGACCGGGGAAGTGCTGATGCACTCCTCCGGCAAGACGAAATTCAAGGGCGGCGGGCCCGGGCTTGGGCTTGCCATTGCGCGCGGCATCGTCCAGGCGCATGGCGGGCGCATCCGCGTGGAAAGCCCGGGGCACGACGAAGAAAAATTGCCTGGAGCAAAATTCATCGTCACCCTGCCCGCCCCGTCGAGAAAGGAACGCACGCCATGATCCAAAACCCGAAACGCGAGCGCCGCGATTGGACGCTCCTCATCTTTATCATTCCCATCGGCATTCTGCTCATCCTCATCGTGGGTCAATTTGCCGTGCGGCTGGCGTCGTTTTGGAGCGTCAACGGAGATATGAACTCGAATCTCGAGCCGGACCCGGAAGAGGCAAGACCCTTCGCCCTGCTCGAACCGATCCTGCCGCAGATTCTCACCCCGATGGCGTGGATGGAGTATTACCTGACCCCCGGGGCGGAGGTTTACTTTCCGCCCTTCCTGACCTTTTCGCCAACCGCTTCGCCCGCGCCGACGGAGGCCACGCCGACCGGGACCGAACCTTCGCCGACGCAGGTCCCGCCCACCGACACGCCTTCGCCTACGCCCAGCGCCGATCCGGGAACGGCGACGCCAACAAACACACAAGGCGGGGATGAAACAGAGCCTCCCGATGACGGCGGCGGAAGTTCAACCCCGCCGCCTCCCACCGATACGCCGACAATAACCCCCACAGATACACCGACCGGGGTTGTGTCCACAATAGACCCGTCGCTTACGCAAATTACGCCCGCGCCCACGCAAATTAATGTGGGGGCTCCGCCGGATAACACGGATCGCTTTGATTTAAGCAATACCTATGAAATAAACAGCGGAAACTATGTTGTCCTGGGGCTGAACGTCACAGTGGAAGCCACCCCAGACGGCAACTATGACCTGGCGATATATGAATTCCTGAACTTTAATGTAATCTATCTTGACTGGTTCGTTGTGGGCATTTCCAACGACGCCGACGGCGCGACATATTATGAAGTGTTTAACTGGGGAAACGGCGCCCCTGACAACAACTCGAACGTCGCAGACCTGGCGGCGGGCGGAGAAACAGATAATGAAGCGGTCAACCCAAGTCAATTGTATGACGCAGACGGCGCGGGACCCGCTCCCCAAACGGGCATCCTGATTGACGTGGACGATAACAACTCCGGCAACCCGCCTCCCGGGGTTTATGGATACGTTGTTATCATCAATCCAGTCGGCGGCGGGGACGCTGTTCAGGTGGATGCAGTTCAAACTGTCGAAGTTCCGATTCCTGCGCCGCCTGCGCCGGTTATAAATCAGGCCGACGCAGGGCCGACGCCTGAAGATTCCGTTCAGCCCGAGGAGCCAACCCCGGAGGAAACCGCCCAAACGGAGGAAGCCTCAACGACAGAAGAACCGCCTCCCACTCCCTGATCCAAAACCCGAAACGCGCGCGCCCAGGTGGACGCCAGCCAGACGGTTGAAGAGCCGATCCCATGAAGAAAAAAGAGACCGGGCGCCCGGTCTCTTTTTTTGCCGTCGCTCCCCTTAAATAAGACAACATATATCTGAAATAACCAACCGTCTGCACAAAAATGTAAAGGCGATTTTTGTCCTCCCGTTGTATGATGAACGAAACGCATAAAATGGAGAAACAAATGAAACCCGCAATCAGAATCGCAACTTTTTCTTTCATCATAGCCGCCCTGCTCGCTGCCTGTTCGATGGGCGCCGCGCCCGTCTCGCAGGAGGACGCGATCAGCACGGGCATTGCCGGCACTCAGCAATCTCAGGCGTTGGCGCAGGCAACTGTGAATGCGGCCGTGTTGACTGCCCTGCCCGCCACACCCACGCCCGGACCGACCATCGAATACGTCACACTGACCGAGGAGGAACTCGCCGCATTGATCGAACAGGCGGTGGTCGAAGCGGTCGCCGCCTCGGAACAGACGACGGCCAGCGTCTATACCGCCACTGAGGACGACGCGGTCACCTACGAAGAGGTCGAATACGTCTACAGTTACTATTACTATGCCGACTACTACGTCGAATATGCCGAAGACCTGCTGGCGGAGTATTACGCCCTGTACTCCGACCTCGCCTATGAAATGATCGCCGAGTTGAACGCCATCGAAGCCGAACTAAACCAGATGAACGAGACGCTCAGTTCCATTGACCAGTCGCTTCAGCAGATCAGCGCCACGCTCGACCAGGGACTCGCCCTCGCCGAAGAAACGATATCCCAGCTCGAAACTGCCGCCCAGTCCGCCCAGACGAACGCGCAGGAATTGAAATCGAACGCGCAGGATATGATATCCGTATTGCAGGCGGACCAACAGGGACGTTTGAATCAGATCGGGCAGATTCAGCCGAACAATATCCCCGCCGATAAACTTTCCGCATTGCAATCGGCGTTTGCCTTTGTTGACTTTGCCAAGAACGCCTTCGGAGATAATAAACTCAGCCGCGACGAACTGCTCAACCTTGCGCAACTGGGAAAGAACGCGCAAGCCGGCTTCCAACAGTTTGGCGGCGCCGACGCGATCGGCCCCGATCTGACGCAGTTCTCCGGCAAGTTCGACGAGATCAATCAGCAATTCGCGCGCGGTGAAATCTCGCGCGGGCGCGAAAACCTGAACGGATTCGAGGCGTCGCTTGGAAACCGTCCTGCCGGGGGGGCGGGCGGCGGGTTTCCCGGAGGAGGAGGCGGTGGATTTCCTGGGGGAGGCGCCCCAGGTCCGAATCCGTAGGCGGCAAGAGAGCTTCCAATTGTCCATGCTCCCGACGGCATACTCGCCGCCGGGAGCCAGCGGCTTGGGTCGGCGAAGGACAAATTCAATCGTTCGCCGAGCGCAGAGCTTCTCCTTGTTTTGTTCGTCGAAACGACAGCATCGGAATATATTTTGACTCCAGGGGAGGATGCGGAATCTTTACCCAGCCAACTTCTTCAATTCCGCTTCGCCAATAATTTTTACGCCGAGCGATTTTGCCTTCTCGAATTTCGAGCCGGGGTTTTCGCCGAGGACGAGATAGCTGGTCTTCTTGCTTACGCTGTCCGTGACCTTGCCGCCCTTGCTTTCGATGAATTCCTTCGCATCGTCGCGCGAAAAATTTGGAAGCGTCCCCGTCACGACAAAAGTCAGCCCTGTAAACGCGCCCTCTTTTTTCTTCTCGTCCTTCTTCATCTGCGGGTCAACGCCCGCCGCCTTCAATTTCTTCAATAATTTTTGATTCGCCGGTCGCGCAAACCAATCCACGATGGATTCGGCGATGTTGGGTCCCACGCCCTCGATCTGTTGGAGTTCATCGCCCGTCGCCTTCGACAATGCGGATAGATTCCCATACGCCCGCGCCAGGTCGCCCGCCATGACTTCGCCCACGCCATGGATTCCCAACGCCGCGATCAGGCGGTTCAAACTCTGAACTTTGGCCTGCTCGATGGACCCAAGCAGATTCTCCGCCTTTTTCTCTGCAAAACCTTCCAATTCCAAAAGTTGATCCTTCTCGAGCGCGAACAGATCCGCCACATCGTTGACCAGACCCGCTTCGATCAACTGCTCCACGATCTTGGCGCCCAGCCCGACGATATCCATCGCGCCGCGCGAGACGAAATGCTCCACATTGCGGACGAGTTGCGCCGGGCAGGCGGCGTTGACGCAATACCACGCCACCTCGCCTTCGATGTGTTCCACTTCCGTGCCGCACGCCGGGCATTTTGACGGCGGCTTGTATTTCTTCTCCTTGCCTGTGCGCGCATCTACAACGGGACCGATGACGTAGGGAATCACCTCGCCCGCGCGTTTGACCAATACCCGGTCGCCGATGCGGATGTCCTTCTCCTCGATGTAATCGAAATTATGCAGCGTCGCATTGCGGACGATCACGCCGCCGATCTCCACCGCTTCCAGCGAGGCGCGCGGAGTCAACACGCCGGTGCGCCCGACTTCCACATCTATCCCAAGCAATGTCGTCGTCACTTCGCGCGCCGGGAATTTGAAAGCGACGGCTCCGCGCGGGTCCTTGCCCACAAAGCCCAAATCTGCGGCGAGGGACAGATCGTCAATTTTGACGACCATGCCGTCGGCTTCGTAAGGAAGCGCGTCGCGTCCCGTGTTGAAGGTTTCGGCATAGGCAATCGCTGAATCCAGATCGTCGAATCGTTTGGAAATATCCGAGACCGGAAAACCCAGCGACTTGAGGTATTCCAAAATTTCCCATTGCGAGGTCGGGACGTTGCCGCCCTCGGCATGGACGACTTGATAAACAAGCATGGTGATCGGACGCGACGCGGTCAACTGCGGGTCGAGTTGTCGCAACGACCCCGCCGCCGTGTTGCGCGGATTGAGATACGTTTTCTCTCCCGCCTCTTCCAGTTTCTTGTTCAACGTCTCGAACTCTTTGATCGGAATGAACGCCTCGCCGCGCACGACAAGACGGGAAGGAACATTGACCTTCGACTTTTGACTTTCGACAGGAATTCTTAGCGGAATGGCTTTCACAGTTCTTAAATTAGAAGTTATGTCCTCCCCAACCTCTCCATCTCCGCGAGTCGCTCCCTGCGCGAATTGCCCGTTTCTGTAATGCAACACAACCGACAATCCGTCAATCTTCGGTTCGACGACAAATTTCGCCTGCTCGACTCTGTCGTCCAATTTTTTGATGCGCTCGAACCATGCCCGCGCGTCGTCCGCGCCAAAGGCGTTGGCGAGCGAAAGGATCGGCGCGGGGTGGCGCGTCTTTTCGAATTTTTCCGAAGGCTGCGCCCCCGCGCGCTGGGTGGGCGAGTCGGGCGCGATCCAGTCGGGATGCTCCGCCTCGATTTTTTTCAGTTCGTTGAGCAGGCGGTCGTATTCGAGGTCGCTGATCAGGGGCGCGTCCAGCACATGATAGCGATAATTGTGAAAGTTGACCTGCGCTTTGAGTTCTTCGTAACGGGCGGGGAGTTTATCCGACATGGAGCGATTATAGCAAAATCCGCGCCGAGGATGACGCTGGGGGCAGGTTGCCTGATTTAGGCTTTCAGACACTCTCTTAGGGATCGTAAAGCGCGCGCGAGCATTTCTGCTTTTTTCAGGGGAACAAGGTATCATCGGAAAAAGTCAACCAAGGAGAAACACATGGATACAAGCGAAAACAAATCTCCGGGGACGGCGGGCATGATTGTGGGCATCCTCGCGCTTTTGGGGTGTTTTGGCCTGCTGCTACTGGGAATCGGCGGATATGCTTTTTACACCCTGAGCCGCTCCGCCCCTTCGCAGGATTCCCCGATATTTACCGACCCGATCACCCCGGATGCGCCGACGGAGACGGCGGAAATCGTTCGCCCCCCGGCGGATCCCATTTTGAATGAGACGCTCGAAGCGCTGAAGAAGACCGTCGTCCCGGTCAACGACCCGCGCGCGCTTGCCTGCCGCCTCGATGGAAAATGCGGTGTCCCTGAGGTGACGGCGACATCCGCCGCGCCGCTTTCATTGGGCGCGAAGGAAAATTTCTGGGCGCATAATCTCGATTCAAACGAAAATAACGAAGTCGCCGCCACGCTGCGCTACATCACGCCGCACGTCTATTTCTGGGCGCAGGACGGCGTGGACGCGGACGAAGATGAAATAAAGAACCTGGTGGAAGCCTTCGAGAACGAGATTTACCCCACCAACCGCGAATTCTTCGGAAGCGAATGGTCGCCGGGCATTGACGGAGACGAACATATTTACATTCTATACTCTCGCGGGCTTGGCTTCTCGGTCGGGGGCTATTTTTCCGCTTCGGATTCCACGCATCCCTTGATTCATGAATATTCGAACGCGCATGAGATGTTCCTCTTCAACGCCGACAACACCTCGCTGGGCGGCGAAGACGCCTACTCTGTGCTGGCGCATGAATTTCAACACATGATTCACTGGAACAACGACCTGAACGAGACTTCATGGTTGAATGAAGGGTCGTCTGAATTGGCGGCCCTGCTGAATGGATACAATACCGGTTGGTTCGATTCGTACTACACCTCCAACCCCGACCTGCAGTTGAACGACTGGCCCAACGACCAGAACACCGGGCCGCATTATGGCGCGGGATTTTTGTTCATGACCTACTTCCTCGACCGCTTCGGCGAGGAGGCGACGCAGGCGCTGGTCAAAGACGACGCCAACGGACTGGACAGCGTGGACGACGTGCTGCTGCAGATCGGCGCGACCGATCCGTTGACGGGTCAACCCATTACCGCCGACGACTTCTACATGGATTGGGCCGCGACCAACTTATTGCTGGATCCGTCCATTGCCGACGGCAGATATATTTATAACAACTATCCCGGCGCCGGGCGCGCCCATGTCACCGAGACGTTCCAAGACTGCCCGCAAAGCGCGTTCACCCGCACCGTCCACCAATACGGCGTGGATTACATCGCCATCGAATGTGCCGGGGATTACACGATCAATTTCACCGGCTCGACCGTGACCGGGCTTTTGCCGGCCGATCCCCATTCGGGGGACTACGCCTTTTGGTCGAACAAGGGCGACGAGTCGGATATGACCCTGACGCGCGAGTTCGATTTCACGAATGTAAGCGCGCCCATTGAGTTGACCTTTCAGACCTGGTACGACATCGAAACCGATTGGGATTATGTTTATGTCGAAGTTTCGGAAAACGGCGAGACATGGGAAATTTTGACCACTCCATCCGGGACCGGCACGGACCCAAGCGGCAATTCCTACGGCTGGGGCTACACCGGCGTGACCGGGGACTGGATCGAGGAGACCGTTGACCTGTCGGATTACGCCGGGAAGAAGGTTCAAATCCGCTTCGAATATATCACCGACGCCGCGGTCAACGGCGAAGGCTTCATGGTGGACGATGTCCGGGTCGACGCCGCAGGCTACTCGTCCGATTTCGAGGCGGACAACGGCGGTTGGGTTGCGGATGGATTCGTCCGCGTTCAAAACATCCTGCCGCAAACCTTCCGGCTGGCATTGATTCAAACCGGCGATTCAAGCGTGACGATGATCCCGGTCAGCGCCGACCAGACGGCGGAGATTCCGGTCTCGCTGAAAGCGGGCGAGACGGCGTATCTGGTCGTCTCCGGCACGACGCGCTTCACGCGCGAACCGGCGTCGTATCAGATCGAGATAACCGACGCTAAATGATGCTCGGCGCGGCAACCGCACATTCTTTCAAAATTGCAATACATCCGCCCAACCTCCTGTCTTATAATTTCGCCATTCGCTTATGGCAAATTCAGGAAGTTCCGCAGGCAAACGCAGGACGATCGCAGCGCTGAGCGCGCAGTTGAACCGCGCGTGGGGGAACGAGTTCATGGCGGGCGCGCTTGCTTCGGCGCGCGCGGCGGATGTCAACGTGGTTTGCTTCGTCGGGGGGAAACCGTCCGCCATGGACGGGGGGCGTTCTTATGGAACATACGACCTGGTCAAGCACGAGCATTTCGACGGCATCCTGCTTTCGGCGGACCTCGCGCACGGACTATCGCAACATGAGGTCGGTCAATTTTGCGAATTCTTCGCGCCCATGCCGGTCGCCTCTTTTTCCATCCCGGCGCGCGGCGTTGTTTCGGTGACGGCGGATAACGAAGGCGGGATGCGCGCCGTCGCCCGGCATCTCCTGGAAACGCATCATTATGAACGGATCGCCTTCATCCGCGGACCGGCGGGACAGGTGGAATCCGAGGCGCGGCTGGACGCTTTTTTCGCCGAATTAAAGGCGCACAAGGTTCGCTTTGACGAGCGACTGCTTGTAAACGGGGATTTTTCCGCGGAGAGCGGGCGCGCCGCCGTGCGAACTCTGCTCGACGAGCGCGGTATGGCGGTGAGAGCCATCGTCGCGGCCAACGACCGCATGGCGTTCGGCGTCCTGGAGGCGTTGCAAGAGCGCGGCATTCTTGTGCCGGATCAGATCGCTGTGACCGGCTTCGACGATGTGAGCGAATCCCAGTCCATGGGCGTGCCGCTGACGACGGTGCGCCAGTCTTTCTACGACGCGGGGGCGAAGGCTTTCGACTCTCTGATGAAGCGCATTGAAGGCGGCGATGTCGAAGATAAAATGCTCCCCTCCGAGTTGATTGTGCGCTGGTCGTGCGGGTGCCTGCCGGAAAGCATCCATCGCGCGGCGGCGCTTCCGCGCGAGGTGGCGCACACGGGCAGGCTGGAAAACAAACGCGTTGCGGCGATCAACGCCCTGCTCGGAGCCATCGGCGTGGATGAGGATGACCCGGCGAGGGAGGAATACGCCGCATCGTTCGGCGCGGCATGGGACGCCTTTCTCGCCGGTCTGCGCGATACGAACAGAAACGACGGGTTCATGAAGGCGGTGCAGGGCATGGTTGCGACCTTGCAAAAACACGGGCATGATTTGAGCGTCTGGCAGAACGCGCTTTCCATGTTCCGACGTTACGCGCTGGGGGGCATTTCCAGCGCCGCCACGACCCTGCACGCCGAGAATCTTTTCCAACAGGCGCGCATGTTGGCGGGCGAACTTTCCCAGCGCGCGCAGGCATATCGCAGGCTGCAATTCGTCAAGCAGGAGGAACTGCTTAATAATTTCAGTTTTTCGATGGCGTCCGCGGTCAGTTTCAGATCCATCGGCGACGCGATTACACTGCATTTTCCCGCGCTGGGCATTGCGCGCTGGTATGTGATGTATTACGGCGAAGGCGACTCGCCCGTCCCCGCCGCCGCGCCGCCGCCGCAGAATTACCGCCTGCTGATGCAGTACGACGAAAATGGATTCGACATGCCCGGCGAGCGCTCCACTCTCGCCACGGGGCGCCTCGCTCCGCGCGGACATAACCCGGAGGATCGCCGCTTCGACGCTGTAGTCATGCCGCTTTCTCTGGCGAGCAACCGCTTCGGGTTCATGTGGGCGGAGATGGGGTCCGACGATTGGGATGTATATGCGCGCGCGCGCAACCTGCTTTCGAGCGCGTTGTTGCGCGTGATGCTCGTGACCCAGCGCGAACAAGCCCAGCGCGAAGTGGAACGGCTTTTGGGCGAGGCGCATGAACGGGCGGAGGAACTCAGCCGCGCGCGGGATGCGGCGGAAAAAGCCGCCAGCGAAAACGCGTTGCTATTCGGGGCTGAACAAAACCGTCGCCGCGGAGCCGAGGCGTTGGCGCGATCTTTGCGCCAATTATCCTCCCTGAAAACCGTCGAACGCCTGCCGGATCAAATCCTCGAACAGTTGAGTCTGGCGCTGCCTTACGAGCGCGGCGTCCTCTACATGGAAGATGTGAACGGCGATCCGCGCGTCGAAGCGCATCGCGGAATGCCGCCGGGCGCGGATATGTCCTCTTTCCGCCTGGGACTCAGGGGCGGCAACCTTTACACCATCGTCTCGCGCAAAGGCGAAACGGTGGTCGTCGAAGATATTGAATCAGCCGAGAAATGGTCCCAGCCCGAATGGCTGCCGCGCGATAAATCATGGATGGGCGCGCCGTTGCATTTGAAGGATAACGTCGTCGGACTCCTGCTCGTCAGCCGCGCGGCGGATTCGTTCACAGAAGACGACGCCCTGCTGGCCGCCACCTTCGCGCAACAGGCGACCATCGCCGTCGAAAACGCGCGTCTCTACCATGAAGTGACCGGCATCAACCTGGTGATGGAGCGCATGGTGGCGGAGCGCGTGGAGGAATTGAACAAAGCCTATCAGAAACTTGAAAAGCACGATAAGAATAAATCCGCGTTTATTCAGGTCGCCGCGCATGAACTGCGCACGCCGTTGACGGTCGTCAAGGGGTTCCTCGGCATGTTGCTGAACGATGCGACGGTTCAGGCAAGCCCCATGCTTTCCGAGGCGATCCAGGGCGTCCAGCGCGGCACGAACCGCCTGCATCAGATCGTCAACAGTATGCTCGACGTCGCGCGGCTCGAAAGCCAGGTCATCACGCCGCATTTCGAATCGGTGAGTTTGGGGTTGATCCTCAAACTGATCCACAAGGATTATGTGGACGATCTCGCGGCTCGCAACGTGACCTTGACCCTGGACGAAGCCATCAAGTCTGTTCCCCCGCTGTTGGCGGATTCTGAACTCCTGAAAAAAGCGCTCGACCAGATCATCGTCAATGCGATTAAATTCACGCCCGACGGCGGCTCGATCACCGTTTCCGCCTGGGTGGTGGAGGACCCAAAGCGCGGCAAAATGGCGGAGATCGCCGTCAAGGACACCGGCATCGGCATAGACCCGGAACATCACGCAGTCATCTTCGAGAAGTTGTATCAAATGGGGGAGGTGCAGTTACATTCGTCCAGCCGCACAAACTTCAAGGGCGGCGGCGCGGGACTGGGGCTCGCCATTGCGGCGGGCATCGTCCGCGCCTTGCAGGGGACCATTTGGGTGGAAAGCCCCGGACGCGACGAGGAGAAATTCCCCGGAAGCACGTTCTTCATCCGCTTGCCGTTGTTGAAGGAGTGAGTTCTGTTGTCATTCAGTGAGAGAACCGGGCAGACTGCCCTCTTCTTTGCCTACTTCGACAGGCTCAGCCCGGTGTTCTCCGAAGAGAAGGGGCAGTTGTGTCTGAAATGGAGTCGCAGGACACCTGTATATTGTGGTAATATACAGGTGTGATTGTTCTTAGTCGCCTGACTGGCTTTGATTGGGATGAGAATAACAGGGAAAAGAACTGGGAAAAACATCAGGTTCTGGCGAGCGAGTGTGAAGAGGTCTTTTTTAACCTGCCGTTACTGCTTCAACCCGACCCAACCCATTCCCAACAGGAACCGCGTTACTTCGTGCTTGGACATACAACAGCAAACAGGCGTTTATTTATTGCTTTTACGGTTCGAGATGACAAAATCCGTGTGGTTTCCGCCCGTGACATGAGTAAAAAGGAGCGAAAAATTTATGAGCAAGCCAATCCCTAGATTCAAGAATGAAGATGAAGAGCGCGAGTTCTGGAGTGAGAATGATTCTTCTGAATACTTAAACTGGGAAAACGCCGAACGGGCGCTGTTTCCGAACCTAAAACCTTCCACCAAGGCGATTTCCATTCGCCTGCCCGAGTCGCTTTTGGATGCAATACGTCAATTGGCGAATGAACGGGATGTACCGTATCAATCCCTGATAAAAATATACTTGCAGGAACGAATCGAAGAGGATATCAAGGCGCGTCATCTGCCTAGCGGCGGATAAGTATAAATTAACGAGAGAACACTGGAGGACATCGAATATGAAAGTAAAAGACCTGCTAAACCTATTATCCCAAATGCCTGCCGATGCGGATGTTATGGTCAAAGGATACGAGGGCGGCGTGGATGATGTCATCAATGTGAAGTTGGTAAATATCAAGAAAGATGTAAACGTTGAATGGTATTACGGCAGACACGAGGCGGATGAAGATGGCGGCGTTCAAGCGGTCTATATCCAGCGGGAAGAACGTCGATCAGAATAAATATCCCCCAATATTGTTTTAAGGGAGTGAACAGGCAACAACAAAACCCGGATGCCAAAACTTCCGGGTTTCGTATTCATCTCTTTAACGATTCCCTGAAATCATAAATCCCATCTTTGACCGCCCACTTCGCCCCGCAGGAGGGACAGGTTAGATGGTCCGCCTTTTCCAGTAAATTCCCGCCGTTGCAATCTGGACATTTGAATAGATCAATCACCGCCGCAGGGATTTCCGCATCCGCATCCCCCGGCAGTTTTGCTTTTACGAACACGCTCGGCGTGAGTTGAAAGAGCGCGCCCGTCGGCTGGAAAAATCCATCCAACGCGGCGAGAAATTTGGCGGGGATGAGCCGCTTCAACAAACCGAGGCGGAAGTGCGACACGGTCAGCGTTTTGTCAATGGAGAAACCCAGCCCGCCCAGCCACTTGCGGATGGCTTTGGGGTGGAAATCGAAATTCAACTTGACGAATTCCACCGGTTCGAGCGTGAACGGGCTCCAGGTTTGTCTGCCGATGAAATAACGCAGGATCGCCTTGAGGTTGAGTTTATTCGCAAATTCGAGGATGAAGATCGCGCCCGGTTGAAGCGTTGCCTGAATCTGCGCCAATGCTTTGGGCGCATCCGCCATGTGATGCAGGACGCGGATCATCGTGGCGGCGTCGAACAAGCCGGGGCGGAAGGGCAGGCGGTACACATCCGCGGCGACGTAGATGTATTTTGAAGAGCGCCCAAGCCGTTCCTGCGCCTGGGCAAGTTGCGTCGTCGAATAATCCAGCACGACAACGCGCTCGAAGCCGGAGTAACGCGGCGTATTGCGTCCCGCGCCGGCGCCGAGTTCGAGCATGAGCCTGCCGCCTCCGGGCAACAGGCGCTTCAAGGCGATGGCTTCGGTTCGATCTTCGTAAGCGCGTCCGCCCTGCTCCCAAAAAGAGCGCTGGTAATCGGAACCTTCGTAATTGCAGACGGGGGGATTAGTCATGTGGTCGGGTGGTTGGGTGGTCGGGTGGTCGGGTGGTCGAGTGGTCGGGTGGTCGGGTGGTCGAGTGGTCGGGTGGTCGAGTGGTCAAATAGTCGGATAGTCAGATGACCCGACTATCCGACCGATGAACTAACCGACCATGCGGCTATCGTCCGATTGCCCGATAGGTGAACCCCATTTCGATCATCCGCTGGGGTTCGTAGATGTTGCGCCCGTCGAAGACGACCGGGGATTTGAGCAGACTCTTCACCTTCTCGAGGTCGAGTTGTTTGAACTCGTTCCATTCCGTGACAATCATCAGCGCATCGGCGCCGTCCGCCACTTTGTACGGCTCGTCGAACATATCCACCGCCGGCAGGATGGGGCGCGCCACGTCCATCGCCACCGGGTCGTAGGCGCGCACTTTGGCGCCCGCCGCGACCAAGCCCTCGGCTATGTCAATGGACGGCGCGTCGCGCATGTCGTCGGTGTTGGGTTTGAACGCCAGCCCCAGCAAGCCGACGGTTTTGCCCTTCAAACTTCCGCCGAGCAGTTTTTCCACGATCCTGACCGCGTCTTTGCGCCGCCGGTAATTGATCTCCATCACGCTGTTGAGAATCTGCGGCTCGAGTTCGTTCTCCTTTGCCATGAAAGCCAGCGCCTCCACATCCTTGGGGAAGCACGAACCGCCCCAGCCGATACCCGCATCCAGAAAGTGACGCCCGATGCGCGCATCATAGCCCATGCCGGCCGCCACTTCCTTCACGTCCGCGCCGACGCGCTCGCACAGGTCAGCCAGTTCGTTGATGAACGAAATCTTTGTGGCAAGGAAGGCGTTGCTGGCGTACTTGATCATTTCCGCCGTGCGCAGGTCGGTGATGACGATGGGCGCGCGCAGGGGCAAATGCAATTGCGCCACTTTGTTCGCGGCGTCCTTGTCCAGCGAGCCGATCACCGTGCGGTGCGGATTCATAAAATCGCTGATGGCGGCGCCCTCGCGCAGGAACTCCGGGCAGGAGACTACGGAGAAATCCATCGGCTTGGGCAACGCGCCTTTGACGATATCCGCCACCCAGTCGCCGGTGCCGATCGGGACCGTGCTTTTATTGATGATGATCACCGGCGCGGTCATATTCTCGGCGATGGATTTGGCGGCCGCCGCGACGTATTGCAGGTCGGCCGAGCCATCCGAACCGGAGGGCGTGCCGACCGCGATGAAGACGTATTCCGCGCCCTTCAAGCCTTCCTTGTATGAGGCGGTAAAGTGGATGCGCCCCGCCTTGACGTTCCGTTTGACGAGTTCATCCAGCCCCGGTTCGTAGATGGGCATGACGCCCTTCTTGAGATTGGCAATGCGCTCCTCGTTTACATCCAGCGCGGTCACGCGGTTGCCCAGGTCGGCGAAACAGGCGGCGGTCACGAGACCGACGTAGCCCACGCCGACGACACAGATCTGTTTCATGTTTATTCCTCTTGATTTAAATTTATCGCTTCGCCCGGTGGAGTCATCCGCTCACAACGGACGTTCACCCCGTCTGTTTCGTCCAGGTGTTGACTGTTTCCAGCAGGTCGAGCAGGTCCATCGGTTTGGTGATGTATTCGTCGCAACCCGCGTCGAAGGCGCGTTTGCGGTCGCTGGGCAGGGCGTGCGCGGTGAGCGCGATCAATGGGATGGCGGAAGTCGCCGCGTTGCCCTTGATCAATCTCGTCGCCGTCCAGCCGTCCATCTCCGGCATCGAAAGGTCCATGATGATCAGGTCGGGATTCTGTTTATTGGCGGCGTTGACTCCGTCGCGCCCATTCATGGCGAGAAAGGTCTCATACCCGTTCTTCTCGAGAATAAAACGCACCAATTCATAGGTGTCCATGTTATCTTCGACGATTAAGATTCGTCCGGCGCTCATGCGTTAAATATACTACAAAGTGACCTATAAAGCCCCGCCAGTTTGGGCTTTATAATTGCGAAATGCGCCTGCTTTTCGTCGCCGACGCCCGTTCGCCCATCTCGCGCGGTTGGATGCGTTATTTTTCCGGCCGCGGCGACGAGATATTCATCGCGTCCACCTTTGAATCGGATGCGGCGGATTTCCCCGTTAAGCGGATGGAGTTCACGCCCGTTGCCTTTAGCGCCATCAAAAAGCGTTCCTCCGCCCCCTCCTCCGCCTCTTCGCGGACTTTGAGTCTTCGCACCAAAATCCGGCAGTGGATCGGCCCTTTGACTGTTCCCGCTGCCGCGTTCAAACTGCGGAGATTCATCGCGGAGGTAAAACCTGATCTTGTTCACGCCATGCGGATTCCGTATGAAGGTATGTTGACCGCCTCAGCATTGCTGGGTCTCACATCTCATCCTCCATTCCTCGTCTCCACCTGGGGCAACGACTTCACCTTGCACGCCCCGTCCACGCCGTTGATGAAGCGTTACACGCGCAACGTTTTGAGATCCGCCGACGGTTTGCACGCCGACGCCGAACGCGACGCGCGGCTGGCAGGGGAATGGGGCTTGGGCGCGGATAAACCCGTTTTGGTCGCGCCCGGCAACGGCGGAGTCCGAGCCGGGGTTTTTTATCCGCCAGAGGAATTGGTAAAGAGTCCGGTCGTCGTCAATCCGCGCGGGGTGAGGCCGTATGTGCGCAACGATTCGTTTTTCAAAGCCATTCCGCTTGTGCTGGCAAAACGCCCCGACGCAAAATTCATTTGCACGGGGATGCGGGGCGAAGCGCAGGCGATGGGCTGGGTGAAGGAGTTTGGAATCGAAGCGTCGGTCGAATTACTGCCCGCGTTTCCTCACGAAAAGATGGGAGATGTTTTTCGCGGCGCGCAGATCGTAGCCTCGCCGAGCGCGCATGACGGGACGCCGAACACGTTGATCGAAGCCATGGCGTGCGGGTGCTTTCCGGTCGCGGGCGATCTCGAATCCATCCGCGAGTGGATCACCCACGGGCGCAACGGGTTGCTTTTCGACGCCAACGACCCGCAAGCGATTGCCGACGCGATTCTTTTGGGGCTGGAAAGGGAAGACCTGCGAAGCGAAGCCGCCGGTTTGAATGTAAAGATGATTTCCGCGCGCGCGGATTATGGGACGTGCATGGAGCGGGCGAGAGAATGGTATGACGCTGTGGTTTCCCGATTTCCGTTATACTCGCGCCTATGCCCGCCTTAGCCCTGCTCCTTCTTTTTCTCTCCGCATCCATGCATGCGATCTGGAACTTTTTGCTCAAAAGCGCGGAGGAGAAATATACCGCGATGGGATGGCAGACCATCCTGAGTGGAATCATTGCCGTGGGGGTGATGTTGTTCCATTCGGGTCCGCCTCCGCGCGAAATGTGGCTTTTTGCCGTCGTCAGCATGTTGTTGGAAGCCGTTTATTTCATTCTGCTGTGCATCGCCTACAGCGACCATGATTTTTCGCTGGTGTATCCCATTGCCAGAGGGGCGGCTCCGGCTTTGCTGGTGGCGTGGACGGCGATCTTTTTGCGGGAGGAATTGACGACCGGCGGGTATATCGGGCTGGCGATGATTACGCTTGGCATGATGGTCATCGGCGCGACGGCGTTGCTGCAAAGCAAGGGCGAGAAGATTCGTCTGAAGGGAGTCCTGACTGCGTTGACGGTGGCGCTGGTCATTTCGCTCTACACCTTCATTGACGGGAAAGCCGTCAAAAGCGGGCCCGCTCTGCCTTATGGGCTTTCGATGTTCGTGATGGTGCCTTTCGTGACGACGCCGTATATCGCGTATCACTACGGCTGGGATTCTTTCACGCGGGTTTGGAAACAGAACCGGATGTACCTGCTCATTGGCGGCGCGCTGGGGCTGATCGCTTATATGCTGGCGTTGTTCGCCTATACCTTCGCGCCGCTCAGTTATTCGGGCGCGATCCGCGAGGTGAGCGCGGTGATCGGGGCGTTTCTGGGATGGCAATTCCTCAAGGAGCAGATGGGCGGCGTCCGTGTGGCGGGTTCGGCGATCGTCTTCGCGGGGGTGATGGTCATTGCGCTGTTTGGGTAGGTTGGGCTGTGGTTTTCAATCCGCAAACAATGGATGAATGTCAGTTGAATCCTTCTTGAAAAATGGGTAAGATAGGGTTGCCATGAATGGACTTCTGGCAATGTCAATCGCCGGCATTCTTATGCCTTGAATCGGACTGCCTGATGGGCGCGCGCGCCCACCGGGCTTTTTGTTCCTTCTTCGAAAAACGCGCCGGGCGCATTGGGGAATGCGCCTTGCGCAAATTGTACAAGGAGTGAAAATGCAAACCCCCTGGGAGTATCGCTTCGCCCACCGAATACAGCGCATGGGAAGTTCCATCATCCGCGAACTGTTGAAACTGACCGAACAGCCGGATATCATTTCCTTTGCGGGCGGGTTGCCCGCGCCGGAGGTCTTCCCGGTGAAGGAGTTTCAGGAGGCCTGCAACCGCGTGCTGACCGCGCACGGCGCGCAGGCGTTGCAATACAGCACGACGGAAGGATATCGTCCCCTGCGCGAGATGATCTCGCGCCATACCGGAAGATTCAATGTGTCGGCGACCCCGGAGAACATCCTGATCACCTCCGGCTCGCAACAGGCTCTGGATTTCATCGGAAGGTTGTTTGTCAATCGCGGCGATCACATCGTTGTGGAATCGCCCACATATTTGGGCGCGTTGCAAGCCTGGAACGCGTACGGGGCGCAATACATCACCGTCCCAACCGATGAAGACGGCATGATCGTGGACGAACTGGAAGCCGCGCTGCGGGTCGGACCGAAGTTCATTTATGTGCTTCCCAACTTTCAGAATCCCTCCGGTTCGACTCTCAGCCTCGAACGCCGCAAACGCCTGGTTGCGCTGGCAGACCAGTACGGGGTTCCCATCATCGAAGACGATCCGTACGGTCAATTGCGCTACGGCGGCGAACACCTGCCTTCGGTCGTCTACCTGGACGCGCAATATCGCAACAACGGCGACCATGAATACACGGGCAACGTCATCTATCTCAGCACGTTTTCGAAACTTCTCGCGCCGGGGCTGCGGCTGGCGTGGGTGGTCGCCCCGCAAAAAGTGATCCAACGATTGGTGATGACAAAGCAAGCCGCCGACCTGCACACCTCCAGTTTTAACCAGCAGGTTGCCTACGAAGTCGGCAAGGGCGGTTTCCTCGACGAGCACGTCAAGGTCATCCGCGCCACATACAAGGAACGGCGCGACGTAATGTTGGAAATCATGGATGAGATGTTCCCCTCCGAAATGCGCTGGACACATCCGCAGGGCGGGATGTTCCTGTGGGGCATCATGCCCGAAGGCGTGGACGCCGCCGAGGTCTTGAAGATCGCCGTCGAACGCAAAGTGGCGTTCGTGCCGGGCGCGCCCTTCCACCCGAACGGCGGCGGCGCGAACACCATGCGGCTGAACTTCTCCTACTCCTCGCCGGAGATGATCCGCGAGGGAATCGCCCGCCTGGGCGCGACCTTGAAGGAGGCCTTGAAGAAGAACGGGCATAAGTGAGGGTGATTGGTAATTGGAGATTGATAATTGGAGAATTCAAAAACGCGAAACGCAAGTTCCATTAACTTTGCGTTTCGCGTTTTGCGCTTTGTTCCGGGACTTACTGTTCCGCCTCTTCTTCCGAGAACTTCATCACGCGGTACGACTCGGCGTACTCGAAATCTTTATTCTTCGCGTCTTCCTTCGCCCAATCGCGCATCCATTTATCCACTTCATTCACAGGCACCTGGCTGGCGTGTTTCTGCAAAGCCTCCACTTTGACGGCGATGGTCGCGGAGATGTCCACCCAGATATCGGGCTTCTCCGTGCCGTGGATGTATAACTTTTTGACGTTGTGCGGTTCATACCCCGCCTCGAGCAGGTCGGCGAAAATGAGCCTTGTCCCCGCCGAGGGGAAGACCGCCTCACAAGCCGCCTGCGCCGCCGCGCGATGGTCGGGGTGGTTGACGTACTCGTTGCCGTAGAACCACGCTTCGGGGTTGCCGGTCAAGACCGCATCCGGTTTATATTGGCGGATGAGGCGCGTGAGTTCCTTTCGCAAAGCAATCGTCGGCTCGAGTTCGCCGTCTGGGTAACGTAAGAAGACCGCCTCTTTCACGCCGAGGACTTTGTTCGCCGCGAGTTGCTCCTCTTCTCTTAAACGCGCCAACTCGGCTTTATAACCGCCGTCTTTGGTCGGGTCATTCGAGCCGGAGTCGCCGCTGGTTATCGTTACTGAAACGATCTCGCATCCGGCTTTTGCCCATTTGGCGAGCGTGCCTCCAATGGAAAATTCCTGGTCGTCCGGGTGGGCGTGGATGCTCATCGCGCGCTTGGGGATGTATTCGGTTGAATTGTTCATGCGCCGGATTTTACATCACAACCGGAAGGGCAGTAAAACAGAACCGATATTCTGGTTTCCCTGCCCTTAAAGTGCGAGAGCCAGGGTCGCTTATGCCCTGGCTCTCTTACAAAGGAGGAGAAGAGATTTGTTACGACTGCAAATGTAACACGCCTCCCTCCAACGCGCTTGACGAAAACCCTACGCTTCATCCACGCGAACTCGACGAAACAGATTACAAAAAATTAAGGAGAACTGCGCCCGTTTCGCTCGCCGTCGAAACACGAGTCCCCCGGGCGTCGAGCGGCGCGTTTCGCCAGGCTGGCATTACCCCATCATGATCTTGGGGCGATATTGCAGCGCCTCCGCCAGATGCGGGGACTGAATCTCGTCGCTCGCGGCGAGGTCTGCAATCGTCCGCGCCAGTTTGAGGATGCGGTGATAGGCGCGCGCCGACAGGTTGAGTTGAGTCATCGCCGCCCGCATCAGGCTCTGACCTTCGGCTTGTAATTTGCAAAACTGCCGTATCTCCCCGATGCGCATGTCGGCGTTGCAAAGAACATCGATAATTGGTAATTGGAGATTGGTAAATCGGCGATGTTGAATATCTCTTGCGGTTTGAACGCGTTTGCGAATCGACTCGCTTGATTCGCCGAGCCTGTCTCCGCTGAGTTTTTCGTAATCCACGCGCGGGACTTCGATGTGGATGTCAATGCGGTCGAGCAGGGGGCCGGAGATGCGTTTTTGATATTTGGTCACGACGGCGGGGGCGCAGGCGCAGGCTTTTTGCGAGTCGCCGTGATAGCCGCACGGACAGGGATTCATTGCGGCGATCAGTTGGAAGTTTGCGGAAAAAGTCAGCGAGCCTTTGGCGCGGCTGATGGTAACAACTTTGTCTTCCATCGGCTGACGCATCACTTCGAGGACGCGCTGTCCGAATTCGGGGAATTCGTCCAAAAACAAAACGCCGCGATGCGCCAGTGAAATTTCGCCGGGCTTGGGGATGTTTCCTCCGCCGACAAGACCGGCATGGGAAATTGTGTGATGCGGCGCGCGGAAGGGACGATGCTTGATGAGCGGAGTCCCCGGCGGGAGTTGATCCGCCACGGAGTAGATGCGCGTCACGTCCAGCGATTCTTCGATGGACATTTCGGGCAGGATGCCGGGGATGGCTCTGGCCAATAAGGTTTTCCCCGCGCCGGGGCTGCCGACCATCAACACGTTATGCCCGCCTGCGGCGGCGACTTCGAGCGCGCGCTTGACGTGTTCCTGTCCTTTGATCTCGGAGAAATCCGTCGGGGTGAAGAGCGGTTCGGCGGAGTCGCCTGAGGGGAGATAAGGCTCAATGGGTTCGCGTCCGCTCAAATGTCCGTAGAGATGCGCAAGCGATTGGACCGGGTACACTTCCAGGTCGGGGATCAAGGCCGCTTCGGGCGCATCCGCTTCGGGGACGAACATCCGCTTGAATCCATTGGCGCGCGCGGCGGCCGCCATGGGCAAAATTCCGCGCGTGTGACGGACGGCTCCATCCAGCGAAAGTTCGCCGACGACGATGGCTCCGGCGATGCTTTCATGCGGAAGAAAACCGGCGAGGATGACGACGCCCAAGGCGATGGGAAGATCGTAGGCGGGGCCTTCCTTGCGGATGGCGGCGGGGGATAGATTGACGACGATGCGATGACGGGGGAAGTGCAGGCCGGCGTTCTTGACGGCGGTTTGCACGCGCTCGCGGCTTTCCTGCACGGCGGCGTCGGGCAGGCCGACGATGACGACGGCGGGCAGGCCGTTGGTGTAATCAACCTCCACTTCGACGATGACACCTTCCAGCCCCGCTACGGCGCAGGAGTAGACGCGGGAGAGCATGGGGTGATTTTATCATTCGATCAATTTTTTTTGCTGATATACTTAAAAAAACGCCTGAAAACTGTTTCAACGAGCGGAGCGAGTTACGCAAGGCGGCATTTGGCTGGAAAATACGCTTGCAGATGAGTCGGTTACCGTCCACGAATGTTCACGAATAAACGAATAGGCGCGCCAGCATTTGCGAATTCGCGACTTTATTCGTGGACGGTTCGTGAGGATGGCAAAAGTGCGTAACATGAGTTAATAATTGGCGTAGATTAGCGGATTCTGCCAGGGTTTTGCGTAAGTCCTAACTTTGTTTTTAGGACGCGGAAAACGCGGATGAACGCAGATTTTTTTGGCAAAACGCCCGAAACAATGCCTTGAATCCTCGTTTTCAGCGCTCGTCCGCGTCCTGATTTTAAGAGTGTAGGGTAATCAATGAAATTATCCGTATTCTGAAGCGCAAATCTGAGACTTGCGTACAAGAGAGGTGACTTATGTTTCAATTCGAAGGATTGGATCGCCGCAAGCAGGAGGACAAAGTCCGCGCGGAGGGGCGCCTGCCGCCGGGTCAGTCGTTGACGCAGAAGTTTCCCGTCCTGCATTACGGGCCTGTGCCGCCGTTCAACGCCGCCGTTTGGGACTTCCGCATTTGGGGCGAAGTGGAAGAGGAAAAACGCTGGAGTTGGGGCGAGTTCAATCAGTTGCCGCGCGCCAAATTGTGCATGGATATTCACTGCGTGACGCGCTGGAGCAAGTTCGACACGGAATGGGAGGGCGTTTCGGTCAGGACGCTCCTGGATCGGGGCTTCTTCAAGATCAAGCCGACGGCGACTCACGTCATGCAACACGCCGAGTACGGCTTCACGGTCAACCTGCCGCTGGAGGTGGTCTTGCAGGATAACTTTTTGCTGGCGACGCATTTCATGGGCGAACCGATCTCCTCCGATCACGGCTATCCCCTGCGCGGAGTGGTCGGCTTCGTCCCCGGGCGCGAAGACATGGAAACGCCGTACTTCTGGAAGGGCGCCAAGTGGCTGCGTTCCATCGAGTTCATGCCGCGCGACAAACGCGGGTTCTGGGAGCAGGCCGGGTATCATAACCGCGCCGATGTCTGGCGCGAAGAGCGGTTTGGGTGACCGTCCTGGCGTTCAGTTCTGCGACAGACCTTTTCCATTTTTCGCCGCCGAACAGACGCGCAAAATCGAATCTTTAGTTAAGCGTTTCGATATTGGGTTCGAGCGGAATGCGGTTGATCAGGTCGAGGAAGTCCGCCGGGGTGGTTTCGGATTGGGGTTTGTCCATCAGGGCGAGCAGGGTCGCTTCCATGACGTTTGTGCCAAAACTTCTACCGTCCAGCCGCGGCGTGACGGTGACGAGGATGTGCAGGTTGCGTTTACGCAGTTCTTCCACGTTCTTCGGCGTGGTTGTGTTGGTGACGATGATTTTGCCGCTCAGGTCGTCCGGCATGTATTGGCGGATCTGTAAAAAGTCGCCCGCGATCACCTGCGCCCTTTCATAATACTTTGTCCATTTCGGCTGCGGGGGCTTGTCCTGTTCGGAGCCGAGCGGATACAGCCATGAAAACGGCATCTGCACGATGGCGGGCAGGAGGAATGCGGCGAGAATCCTCGCCTGGCGCAGGGTGCGAATGGGGAAGGGCAGTCCGAGCGCGAACATCATATCGCCGAAGATTGTATCCAAGCCCGCCTCCACCATGGCTTTGCCCATGCTGTAACGATCCACGACGCTGGTGTGCATGGCGGGCAATCCCCTGAGCGTGCGCCCCTCTTTTTGGTTGAGATGTTTTTCGAGCGCGTCGAAGGCGCGTTTTTCGAGGATGCCCTTCACGCCGTTGCCGTCGCCGAATTTGCTGATCTTGACCGCGTTGCGGAATCGCTTCACGTCGCGGAAGTAATAGCGTTTGTCTTCGACCTGGAGGAAGAACTCGACTCCGCCCGCGCCGATGGCGTCCACTTTGCCGTCCAATTCTTTATACAAGGCGACGGCTTTTTCGAAATCTCCGTTCGTGCCTCGTCTTGATATTTCACATTCCTGTCCCAGGAATGTGTGCCGCGTGGAATGGTCGCGCGCGGACGAGCCTACGCTGATGGATACGATCCGTTTCACCTGCCGCCTCCGTTTGAGATAAGATAGCTTATTGTACGACTCATCGGCTTCGGCGGGGAGGAAGATCGGGGAGCCGAATCAAGCCGGGGCGGAGTCTGAGGCGCGATTCCGTTCGGGTGATGGGGCGAAGCGGACGCATCCCGGCGGGGTTATATCAGTCGGCGGGTATAATCCGCCCATCAACTCAACACAGAGGAGGCGCGCGTGGATCTTACGAAACATGCGTTCTTTGAAGGTAAGACTGTTCCCCTGAGCGAGGCAAGGATCAGCATTGCCACGCACGGTTTTTTATATGGCACCGCCGTCTTCGGCGGGATGCGCGCATACTGGAACGAAGAGAAGCAACGTCTCTTCGTTTTTCGTCCCTACGACCATTTTCACCGTTTGTTGAATTCGGGCAAAATGATGGCGATGAGCGTTCCGTACGACGAAGAGGGGTTGACCGAATTGACTGTTGATTTGTTGAGAACCGATAACTGGCGGAGGGATGTGTACCTGCGCCCGACGATCTACAAGGCGGATATGGGCATCGGCGTGAGGCTGCACGAGTTGAAGGACGAGTTCTGCATGTTTGTGATGGCGTATGAGCCGTACGTCAAAAACGACACGAACGCGCATGTGACTGTCTCTTCGTGGCGGCGCATTGACGATAACGTCATCCCGGCGCGCGGCAAGGTGGCGGGCGCGTACGCCAATTCGGCGTTGATCAAAACGGACGCGAACCGCGCGGGCTTCGACGAGGCGCTTGTGCTGGATCAGAACGGTCATATCTCCGAGGGATCGGCGATGAATATCTTCATGGCGCGAGAGGGAGTCCTGATCACGCCGCCGGTGACGGATAATATTCTCGAAGGCATCACGCGCCGTTCGGTGATCGAAGTGGCTCGCAAAGAATTGGGGCTGGACGTGGTCGAACGTTCGATAGACCGCACGGAAGTGTACATGGCGGACGAACTGTTCATGACGGGGACAGCCGCGCAGGTGGTGGCGGTGACGAAGGTGGATCACCGACCGGTGGGGGGCGGTTCGATGGGTCCGATCACGACGAAATTGAGGGCGGCTTACGAAGATATCGTGCGCGGGAAGAATCCGAGATTTGCAAATTGGAACGTGGAAGTGTAAGCCGCATTCAACAAATTCCAACGCTCCTCTTACGCCGCATTGACATTTCGCCAATGCGGCGTTTGTTATAATCGCCCATGCTAAAACCTGGCAGGTCTTATCCGCGCTGCTTGCAGGTCGCAACCCACGCGTGGAAGAAGACCTCTCCCGACGGACAATTGGAGATGTCAGGTTTGGTTTGAAAGGACAATTCCCCATGATGCGATTCGACCGATTTACAGAAAGAGCGCAGGAGGCCGCGCAAAGAGCCGCGGAGATCATCCAGCGTTATGGCCACAACCAGATTGACACTGAACACATCCTGCTGGCGTTGATCGAACAGCCCGGCGGAGTGATTCCCCAAATCCTTGAAAAATTGAGCGTCAGCGCCCAGGCGTTGACCGAACGGCTCGACGCCACCCTGCGCGCCAGTCCGAAGGCGAATATCTTCGGCGGCGGCGGGGCGGGGCAGATCTTCATCACGCCGCGCGTCAAGCGCATTATTGACCTTGCCAACGAGGAAGCCAACCGTCTGAAGGACGAATACATTTCGACCGAGCATATCTTTCTGGCGATTCTGACCGAGCGCAACACGCCCGCGGCGCGCATCTTGGAATCGGCCGGGTTGAGCCGCGATCGCGTTTACGATTCGATCCAGGATTTGCGCGGCGGACAGCGCGTGACCGACCCGCAGGCAGAGACGAAATATCGCGCGCTCGATAAATATTCGCGCGATTTGACCCAACTGGCGCGCGAAGGCAAACTTGACCCGGTCATCGGGCGCGACAACGAGATCATGCGCCTGATTCAGATTCTCTCGCGCCGCACGAAGAACAACCCGGTGTTGATCGGCGAGGCGGGCGTGGGCAAGACCGCCATCGCGGAAGGACTCGCGCAAAAGATCGCCACGAACGACGTGCCGGAGATTCTCTCAGGCAAAAAGGTGGTCGCGCTCGACTTGGGCGCGATGATCGCCGGGTCCAGGTTTAGAGGCGAGTTCGAGGAAAGACTCAAAGCGGTGATGGAGGAAGTCCAGCGCGCAAAGGGCGACATCATCCTGATGATTGACGAACTGCATACCGTCGTCGGCGCGGGGGCGGCGCAGGGCGCGATGGACGCCAGCAACATGCTCAAGCCTGCGCTTGCAAGAGGCGAATTGCAGTGCATCGGCGCGACGACGCTGGACGAATATCACAAACACATCGAGAAGGACGCCGCGCTCGAACGCCGCTTCGCCCCGATCTATGTGGACGAGCCGAGCGTGGACGATACGATCAAAATGCTTCAGGGTTTGCGCGACCGCTACGAGGCGCATCACAAGGTGCGATTTTCGGATGAAGCCCTGTCCGCCGCAGCCCATCTGGCGGATCGCTACGTGACCGACCGCCACCTGCCCGATAAAGCCATTGACCTGATGGACGAAGCCGCCGCGAAACTTCGCGTGGCTCTGTATTCCATGCCGCCGGATTTGAAGGCGATGAAGACCGAGGTTGACAAACTGCAAGCCGAGGAGGAACAGGCCGGCTTGAATCGCGATTACGAACGCGCCGCGCAAAAGAAAGCCGAGCGCCTGCGCCTCGAGCAGGAATACAACGCGAAGCGCGACCATTGGGAAGCCGAACATCACCTCGATGAAGTGGTGGATGTGAACGACATCGCCGCGGTCGTGCATCAGTGGACGGGCATCCCCGTGACTCAGATGCTCGAGACCGAATCCGAGAAACTCCTGCACATGGAGGCGCGTTTGCACGAACGCATCATCGGGCAGGAGGAGGCCATCCACGCCATCTCGGACGCGATCCGCCGCGCGCGCTCCGGTTTGAAGGATCCTTCGCGCCCGATCGGCTCGTTCATCTTTATCGGACCTTCGGGCGTGGGCAAGACCGAACTGGCCAAAGCGCTCGCGTGGTTCATGTTCGACGACGAGGACGCAATGGTGCGCATTGACATGTCCGAGTACCGCGAACAGCATACGGTCAGCCGCCTCTTCGGCGCGCCTCCGGGATATGTTGGCTACGAGGAGGGCGGTCAACTGACCGAAGCCGTGCGCCGCAGGCCGTATCGCGTGCTGTTGTTCGACGAGATCGAGAAGGCGCACCCCGAAGTGTGGAACGCCTTGTTGCAGATACTCGACGACGGGCGCATGACCGACGGACAGGGCAACGTGGTGGACTTCCGCAACACGGTTCTGATCATGACCTCAAATCTCGGCACCGAATATGTGAGAAAGGGCGGCACGTTGGGATTTTTGCCCGGCAAAACCGAACCCTCCGACCGCGAGGCGCACGACAAAATTGACAAGGCGCTCAAGGCGGCCTTCCGTCCCGAGTTCCTCAACCGCATAGACGAGATCATCATGTTCTCGCCGCTCTCGCTCGAACAGATGGAGCAGATCGTCATCCTGCAAATGAAGGAAGTGCAGGACCGTCTCAACGATCATAACATCACCGTGTTATTGACCGACCCGGCGCGCGCCTGGCTGGCGAAGGCGGGCTACGACCCGGCCTTCGGGGCGCGTCCGCTGCGCAGGGCGATCCAGAAATATGTCGAGAGCCCGCTCTCGGTGGAACTGCTCGGCGGCAAGTTCAAAGACGGCGCCGAAGTGACCGTGGATGTGGACGAGCAGGAAAACAAAATCGTCTTCAGTTCGTCGTCCGCGGCGAAGAAGAAATCCGAACAGGAAGTGGAAGCCTAACAAAAACGCCCCGGCTCGAACCGGGGCGTTTTTCAATCGAACCGGACTCCTTATCTCTGCGATGAACGGATCAATGATAATGGCTCAATCGCAGCCGATGAGACGCTCCATCAACCTGATGCGCCCAGCGAGAATGATATCCATTTGCTTTTGCGGCGCTTCGACAACCTTCTGCTTTTTCATCCAAACAAGGTTGCGCCGTCAGTTTTGCCCGCGCCATTGATATGCAAGGATGCCGGTTACGATGACTTCCAACGCCGCGATGAGATAGAACATGGTTCGGATGCTTTGCGCTTCCTCGGATTTCGCGATCAGTCCCTGCGGCGAGCCTCCGCTTGCGACCACTGCGTTGATCTCCGCCTCGGACGGAGCGGCGGCGTTGAACATGGAATTGAAGGCGAAATATGTGACCGCCAAAATGACCAGCCCGACGATGATGGCATTGATTGATTTGCGGCTCATGTTTGCTCCTTTTCGCTCAGGGAAGGGGGATTTCTGTATCGCCCTTCACAACCAAGGTGAGATTATTCGCATTTTCAGGCGCTTCAAAAATATACTTTCCGTCAAACAGCCCGGAGCCCGGATAGGAATTGCCAGCCCCATCTTTGAGAACCAGGTCGCCAAAGGGAGATATTTCTTCACTGGTCTGCAATTCAATCAACAAAATGACATATCCCGGACGGGCATGTGCGGCGGGCATTCCCTCATAACCGATTGAATACACCCGCTCAACGCCGATGATTTTTGCCTTTTGTCCCAAACACCCTGCAAAAGTCAGGGCTGCCGCCAAAAGACAGGCGGCAATTTTTAAGTGTTTTGCGCTCATTTTTCCTCCAATCGTTTGGCGCCCTGTTTGCAACAACTTGATTGTTTCGGGGCAGGGCAAGGTCAATGCCAAAAACGAGAGTCATTTGCTTTCTACTACAGAAGTAAAATCAAGCGTCAGGTCGTCAAAGAAAAAGATGAAAGTTTGCGTATCTTGGGGACCGGCGAAAGTGAACATCAGCGGGCGAAAACTCTCTCCAGGAGTGAAGTGTCTGGTGGCCGGATTCCCTGTGACAAATGAAGATATCCAATTCTCCCCCCCTTCAGGGACAGAAGAGCCATAACCAAAACTCGCAAACACAACAAATGGAGACCCTTTGCCGTCGTTCACGCCAAAAGCAGGGACCGGCACATCATTTTCAACCCCGACATAGGTGAGGTTTGTAAATACAAAGAGTTGTTTTTGCCCCTCACCGATCTGAATCATGGAAGAATCGCCTCCCCATATGGCTCCGGTAATCTCCAATTCCCATTCATCGGACACTGCAACCAGCGAGAGGTTGGTCTCCGCATGGGACTGCGGGGTGATATCTTCCGAATCCGGCTGGTTTACAGGCGCGCCGCCACAAGCGGGCAGGGACAAGACGGCTGTTAAGATCAAGGTAACAACAATAATCTTGTAGTTGTTCATGATGTTTTTCTTTCCAAATCAAAGCGAAGGCACATCACGGTTCAATCCATTGGGCGGTCCATTCCGACTCCGGAAAATCGCCCATGATCGCCTGCTCTTCACAAAAGAAAATATCCTGATGATCTCCGCTGGCCCCGGTATCGCTTGTAAATTGCCCGCTGATAATATCGAGGGTTCCCTTTTCACCCAGGATATTTTTCAAGAAAACACTAACGGGGTCGGCGGCATTTGTAAAATCATAATTCTGGCTTACAACAAATCTCCCTTCGCTGTCAATGTCAATCTGGGCAACTTTGATGATGCAAGAATTTGGAATAAGTAGTTCAAAATTTTCAACCTTGTTGTCGGCGGTCACAATAAAAGAAACATCCTCACCCGCCCATTTTCCTGCCTTTGGACCCGACGGCGTCGGAGTTGGAGACGGAACTGGAGTCGGTGTTGGCGGCGCAGTTGTAGCACATGCGCATATCAATGTCGCCAGAATAAAGGCGAGTGGAAGAATCATCTTTGTGCGCATGGCATCCTCTGGCGCCCGATCAGAAGCGCTCGAACCCGCGCAGTTCGAGAATCTGAGAATACGAGTTGGCCGCATTGCCCTGTCCGTCGAGAAGAATTTCAACCCTGGCATGACCTTCGAGATGGGCGACGGGGTCAATGAATATGCGTCGGGTCATGGAGATTCCTGTCCGTAATGATCTTGAAAACAGTCTTTTTGAAATTTGGCTACTGGCGGTTATACATTTCTTTTAATGCCTTTTGCTTTTCACTGAGTTGACTGTTGGCGGCGTCCCACTTTTTTCTTAGCATGAACGCCGCAGGCATCATTAACGCCAATAGGATTCCTGTAACGCAGGAGGTAGCGTCGTTATCAAACATCGTTGCAAGATGAGAGAAAAACAGGAATACTGCTATTAAAAGGACTACAAAGCCTGCCACCCCAATCTGCCCGAGCTTCTTGATCGCGCCCTGAAGCTCGCTGATCTCAACTTCCATATTTGCAATGGTTTCTTTGTTCGATTCGCCTTCGGCGTTTGAGTTTGTTGCAGCCATTTTCATTCTCCTTTTTACTTTTCCAGAGGCGAAGCGCTGTCTTGCAGTTCCTTCACGAACTTTGCCCGCGCCTCCACTTCTTCCAACTTGAGCGAGGCATATTGCGAGGCTTCCTTCATCAGTTTCTCCGCGAGTTCGGCGGAGAGTCCCTTCAAGCCTTCGAGGCTGTACCCCTTTTCCTTCAGAAACTCTTCCATGAGCGCCTTCTCCAGCATGGCGTTCGGGTCTTCGACAGGCTCGGCGTCCAGAATCGGTTTGACGTTCATGCCATCCTCCTTTCAAAAGGACGAATGTCTTTGCTCGGCATGACCGAAGCCATCCATTCGCAACGGCGATAAATTACCCCTCAATTCCATATTAGTTAAATATGTCGCAGTCAACAGTGACGAAAATAACCGCGCAATGCTGATAAACCTCCCGATAATGAGTCACAATTTTGACCGTGAAACTCTACGATACGCCCGCCTTCATTCACTTTGAGAATTGGATTATTCGCGCCGCAAGATTCTCGAACGGATTGAACGCCTCTTTCCCCGCTCGAAGCGGATCCTGCTCCCCAAGCCTTGCCAGCCCGCCGACGCCCCTCCGCCGCAAAACGTTTGAAAGGCGATTCGTGGTAAAAATGGAGGCTGGAGAAACCAATGAAACAGAAATTCCTGATTGCCATGACCGTCCTGGCGACTCTTGTCGTCTCCGCCTGCGGAGGCGCGGACGCCACGCCCGAAATCAGCGCGGAAGACATCGCCTCGACCGCCGTAGCGCAAGCCTGGCTTGCCATGACCCAAACCGCCGCCGCCGCTCCCACCGCGACGCCCCTTCCGCCTACGTTTACGCCCCAACCCACAAATACGCCCGCGCCCCTGGTCCTGCTCCCCACGCTCCCGCCCGCGACTGTCGGCGTAATGGCGACCCCGACGGCGGATTGCGTGCTTATCCCGGAACCGGAGCCGAAGGGAGCGCAAGTCAACGTCGAGTTTTACAACCAGGCAGACAGCAGCGCCAACCTTTCCTTTGGCATGAACTTTCCAAACGACAAGAACGAATGTTACGCATATTCATTCACATTGGGCGCGGGCGATGTCTTCCCCGCCAGGGTATTGGCGGGGTGTTATTACGGCTGGGCATGGATCGGCGGCACGGACGGCTCGATCGCAAAATCGGGCGACAAGATTCTGTGCCTGACGGACGCCAACATCATCTACAAGATCCTGATCACCGCGGAACGGGTGGATTTCAAATAGGCACACATGTTTTCCCGTTTCAGATCCGCCGCGCGCATCCTCGTCAAGGGCGAGCCGCAAAAGAAAAGCCGCAACCCCATTCCCGCCATTACGGCGGATGAACTGGCGGAGATCAAGCAATTCTTCCCGCGCGAAAAATTTTTTGTCTTCGGTCACGCCCGCAGCGGCACAACCCTTCTCATGCGACTCCTGCGCCTGCATCCCGAAGTGCATTGCAACTATCAGGCGCATTTTTTCACGCGCAGACCCACGCTCGCGTCGCTGGTGGATTCGCCCGAAGCCGAGGAATGGCTGACGCGCAAATCGAACCGCTGGAATCACGGGCGCGACCTGTCCCCGCTTGTGTTGCGCGCCGCGGCGGATTTCATCATGGAGCGCGACGCCGCGCGCGAGGGAAAAAACATCGTGGGAGATAAAAGCCCGTCGTCCACGATTCACGCCCGGGTCGCGCGCGAGGCGCATGGTCTGTATCCCGACGCGAAGATCATCTACATCGTCCGCGATGGGCGGGATGTTTTGATATCCGAACGCTTCCGCAACTTTGTCGAGGAATCAAAATTTTTGACGGCGGAAGACAGGCGCATCATTGCCGATCTGAAAATTGATCCTGCTCCATTTGGCGACGGACGCCGCTCGATCTTTACCGAGACCTTCATCCGCAACGTCGCCCAACGCTGGGCGGACGATTTAACGGAGATCGACTCTGAATGTAAAAAGTTATACGGGGAGAATTACATCTCGCTGCGATACGAGGATATGCTCGCCAGCCCCTTCGATGAAATGTCGCGCCTGTGGAAGTTTCTCGGCGCGAAGAAGGCGGGCAGGGCGCTGGGGAAGGAACTGCTCGTTGAAATGTCCTCCAACCCCGACGAAGAATGGCAGGCAAAACGGAACGAAGACATTGCCTCTTTTCTGCCGAAGGGACAGGCGGGCAACTGGCGGCGTTTGTTCACAGCGAGGGATAAAGCCTTGTTCAAGGAAATCGCCGGGGAGGTATTGGTCAGGTGGGGGTATGAGAAGGATAACGACTGGTAACGGAGTCCGATGACTCCCATCATCGGCGCAAGGTCGGGAGGCTTTGCGTTCCGACCTTGCGCTCCGCTATGGAAAGGATGAAAACATGAAAACCCTCATCGCCGGTCTCGGCTCGGTCGGACGACGCCATTTGCGCAATCTCATCGCGCTGGGCGAAACGGATATCGTCTTGTATCGCACGCATAAAGCCACGTTGCCGGACGATGAACTGGCGGGACATCCTGTCGAAACGGACTTGACCGAAGCGTTGAAAAAACATAAACCGGACGCTGTCATTGTCTCGAACCCCACGTCGTTGCATTTGGATGTCGCCATCCCCGCCGCCGAAACGGGGTGCGCCATTTTGCTCGAAAAACCCATCGCCGCCTCGATGGAGCGGGTGGACGTTCTTCAAAAAACGGTTCAGAAAAGCGGCTCGAAAGTTTTGGTCGCGTTTCAGTTCCGTTTTCATCCGGGTCTGGTCAAGACCAGGGAGTTGATTCAAAACGGAGAGATCGGGCGGGTGGTGTCCGCCTCGGTTCATTTCGGCGAATATCTGCCTGCGTGGCATCCCTGGGAAGATTATCGTCAGGGCTACGCGGCTCGCGCCGATATGGGCGGCGGCGTGGTGGCGACTCAATGCCACTCGCTGGATTATCTGCCGTGGCTGGTGGGGAAACGCGTCGAATCCGTTTGGGGCTTTGCCGATAAATTGAGCGACCTCGAAGTGAGCGCGGACGATACCGCCAAGATCGGCGTCCGCTTCGAGGGCGGCGCGTTGGGAAGTTTGCATCTCGATTACACCCAACAGCCGCCGGAACATGATTTTCGCATCATCGGCGTGAACGGCACGATCAAGTGGAATCTGTCCGACGGCGCGGCGCGCATCTACCGAACGGAGAAAAAGGATTGGGATGTGTATCCGCTCCCGGCGGGGTGGGAGCGCAACGTCATGTTCCAGGAACAGACGAAGCATTTTGTGGATGTGGTCAAGGGGAAAGCCGAACCATCCTGCGCGCTGGGGGACGGCATTCGCGTACAGAAGATCATTTCAGCGGTTTATGAATCGCAAAAGACAGGCTTTGTAACGCCGACTTAAGTCGGCGTTACTTTAGCGCCTCCCAATTGATGTTGGGGGAATCTTTTCGCAGGAAGACTTTGATTTTCGTGGCAATCGCCCTGAAATCGTAACCGCTCATGTAAGGCGCGGCTTCTTCGCTGGTGTTCTCCCATAGCGAGACGATTACGTCCGGCTGGAGTTCGCCGATGGTGTGGGCGTAATCCCACTTCATATGACCGGGGCGCATGTTCGGGATGTCGGGAATCCCCATCGGCGCGCGGACGTTTTGATGCGCGATGTACGGGTCGGCTTTGCCGAGGATGTCTATGGCGTAGCGGTCGGGGAGGAGATAGGGAATCGTTCCCGCGCCGACGACGGCGATGGATGCGCCGGGTTTCGTGACTTTCTCGAGCGAGATGGCAATCTGCAAATTGCGGTCGTTCCCGGCGACGTAATCGGGGCGGCGGGTAAAGTTCCAGCGTTCGATGGATTTCCACTCGCCGAGCAGGGCGTTGAAGGTCAGCAAGGAAAAGGCGAACAGGGTCACGAAAACAGAACGCCAGCCCGCTTCAAGAATATTTCCTTTGGCTACAACCTTGCTCCTACCGCCGTCTTCGCCGCCGAGGACGGCGGCGGGAGCGAGGAGGTTCGCCCCGCGTTTCATCCACTCGACAACCGCCCAACTGAAACCGACGAAATACAACGGCATGGCGATGACGATGTAGCGGTTCGCGCCGCCGTGATTCTCCCAGGCGTCGCCGCCGACATAAACGGAGTAGGCGATCTGCCCGGCGAGCAACAGGAACATCAGCGTCGTTTTCCAGTCGCGGCGGAGGAGGAAGATCGTCAGGGGGAGCAGGAACAAGACCCAGTTATGGAAGTAGGCGAATTGGATGAAGGCATACAGTCCGCGCAGGAGGCGCAGGGTGGTATTCCAGCCTTCGACTTTAAGATAATAGGTGTTGGGAAGCCATTCGCCGTAATAAGCATATCGGGCGAGAGTCTGCCCGCCGAGGAAGAGGATCAACAGCCCCAGCCCCCAAACCAGATGCGATTTGCGATTTTCCTTTTGCGTCCAGAATAATACGGCAAGGACGACGAGATACGGAACCGCCATATCGAAACGGACGAGGGTGGAGACGGCGAGTAAAACGTAAACCCGGACGTTGAATCGGCTCTCGCTTTTTACCGCGATCAAGACAGCCGCAGTCAAGAGCAACGTCAAGAGACTGACCTCCATGCCCAGCAAGCCGAAGGAATTGAGCGGCGCGTAGAACGCGGTCAACGCCACAGACGAGAGCATGACGAAGAGATCGCCGCTAAAGTGTTCGACCAGCTTCTTAACGCAGAACAGGTTCAGGGTCAGGAGAGAGGCGCCGAAGATTTGTATATAAAGTCCCGTCGCGTTGAGTCCGATCGGCAGGAGGTGGATCAACGCCATGACAACAGTCCACAAGGGATTGGTGATGCCCTCCACGCGCTCGCCGGGATTCCAGACCAGCCCGTTCCCATGCGCGAGGTTGTAGGCATAACGCATCGAGATCATCGCGTCGTCGAAGAGGACGTAGTAGGTTTTGCCCTCGATCTCGAAACTGGTCGCGGCGATGTAGCGCTGGCAGTAATAAATGTAGCCGAATACCAGCAGGACGAAGGCGATGTTGCGGAAAATTTTCGAGTTCATCGCGGGAGATTATACCCGGCGGGGAAACAGGTAAGGAAACCCCGCGTAACGAGGTCTTTTACAAAAGCCAAAGCGACGCGCCTTTTACATAAGCGCGAAAACAGGAATTTAACTTGAACCAACAAACCGCCCTTAAAAAATATTCGATTCATCCCGCCGTTAAAATGGGACACGTCTCTCTGACCGTTGCCAGTCTCGAAAATCAAATTCTATTTTATGAAAAGGCGATGGGCTTCAAAACCCACTGGCGCGAGGGCAATCGCGCAGGCTTGGGCGCGGGCGGCGCGGACTTGCTTCAACTTGTCGAAGAACCCAATCTCAAACGCTATCGCGGCGGCACGGGGCTTTATCACTTTGCCGTTCTATTCCCCGATCGCCGCGAACTTGCCATCGCCATGGCGCGCCTGTTTGCGTTGAAAATTCCCAACTCGCCCACCGATCACGTCATGACCAAGACCACCTACCTGAGCGACCCCGAAGGCAACGGCATCGAACTATATTGTGAATCTCCCGAAGACGGCTCGTGGACCATCAAAGACGGCAACTACGAAGCGCGCTGGGCGGACGGACGCTGGAGCGACGGACGCGAAGCGCTCGACGTGGACGCGCTCTTCAAACATATCCGCGATGATGATCGCGTTGATTCTCCCATCCCCGCCGAAACCCGCATGGGGCACGTCCACCTGCATGTGCGCGACATAAACGAAGCGCTGGATTTTTATCACGGCGTCCTCGGCTTCGACATCATGGGCGTCTCGCAAGGAATTGGGATGGCGTTCGTTTCGGCGGGCGGATATCATCACCACATCGGACTCAACACCTGGAACGGAGTCGGCGCGCCTCCTCCCCCCGCCGATGCCGTTGGATTGCGCTTCATGACCGTGGACTACCCGAATCCTTCCGCGCTCGGCGAAGCGACCTCCCGCGTGGAGGCGGCTGGCATCCCCTACAACAAAACCGAAGACGGCATTTTATTGCACGATCCATCGCAGAACGGCGTATTGTTACGCCCGGTTGGATAGTTGATCACAGACAATGAACGATAGACCGCGGACAAACGTCTGCGGTTTTTTGTTGCGCGACGCGCGCGTCGCATGACGTATAATTCAACTACCAACCTTCGACTTCGCTCAGGATAAGTCTCCAATCTCCAATCTCCAATCTCTAATCTCTAATCCCCAATCTCTAATCTCATCGGAAATCAACCCATGCACATACTCGTAACCAACGACGACGGCGTAACCGCCCCGGGACTGCTCGCCCTCGCGCAGGAG